>ERZ1046740.289-NODE-289-length-44338-cov-6.406544_pt1 | contig 44338 bp, 39 predicted proteins | sample MGYA00383093_ERZ1046740 | MGnify/ENA primary metagenome ERZ1046740 (study PRJEB29581, sample SAMEA5548363) | metagenome | biome: marine; feature: coastal; material: water | depth 25 m | study: Short-term variability in the microbial, nano- and picoplankton... | reverse complement strand
ATAATTTGTCTTCATTACACTGTTTTTTTGTGTAACGCTATTTCAGGACGAGACAGCATATTGAATAAAAAAGTCGTTCAGAAATGAACGACTTTTTTTATGCTTTCATTTTAAATTGTATTTTAGTCGGCAAACTACTAATTAATGAAAGCAATTACTTCTTCAATTAAACATTTTATTAAACTTGAAACTTCGTCAAGTATTATTCTTTTTGCCGTTTCAATACTTGCAATTATTTGGGCCAATTCATCTTTTTCCGATGTATATCAGGAATTATGGAATCATGAATTCACAATTGGTTTTGCTGATACTAAATTTCATTTGTCAAAACCTTTAATTCTATGGATAAATGATGGCTTAATGGCTATTTTCTTCTTTGTAATAGGTTTAGAAGTAAAGAGAGAAATTTTAGTTGGTGAACTTACAACATTTCGAAAAGCATCATTACCTATTTTTGCTGCTATTGGGGGTATGGCTTTTCCAGTTATAATTTTTCTTTTATTGAATAACGGAGAATCAGGAAGTGAAGGTTGGGGAATTCCTATGGCTACAGATATTGCTTTTACACTTGGAATATTAAAAATTCTGGGAAAAAGAGTTCCCTTAGGACTGAAAATATTTTTAACTGCTTTCGCAATAGTAGATGATATTGGAGCAGTATTGGTAATAGCTGTTTTTTATAGCGCAAATATTCAGTGGGATTTAATAGGTTATGCTTTACTGTTGTTTAGTTTTGTTGCTTTTTTAAGTTATCGAAAAATTTATTCTAAATATTTATACTTTATAATTGGCTTTGTTGTTTGGATATTGTTTTTAAAATCTGGAATTCATCCAACAATAGCAGGAATTTTAATGGCTTTCACAATTCCTATTCATACGAAGGTAAATGCCACAGAGTATTTTAAAAAAATTACGAATCAACTTATAGTTTTTAAAGGAGTAAAAAACAATACTCAATTGTTAACAAATGATCAGATACTTGCTATTGATAAAATGGAAAGTATAAATGAAGAGGTTCATTCACCACTTCAGCATTTGGAACATACTTTGCATGGTTGGGTTTCTTATGTAATTATGCCAATATTTGCGTTAGCCAATGCCGGAGTTGTATTAAGTTTCTCAAGTTTAGGTAATGCGGGACATTTATCTTTTAATATTGGTTTAGCAATGGTATTAGGAAATGGAATAGGTATTTTACTTTTGAGTTTTATTGCACTAAAACTAAAAATAGCCGATTTACCAAATGGTGTAAATCTAAAACAACTTTTTGGAGTTAGTTTATTGGGAGGTTTAGGTTTTACAATGTCACTTTTTATTGTGAATTTAGCTTACAGTGATTCGGAATTCATAGCAGCTTCTAAAATGGGAGTTATTTTAGGCTCTTTAATTGCTGGAGGATTGGGATATTTAGTATTAAGATTCACTTCAAAGAAAGTTAGTTGAAAAAACGTTCCTTGTATTTGTATTCCACAAATTTAAAGTAATTATATAATTTATAATTAACCTCTAAACCATAGTCAATATGAGCTTGATAATCTATTTCATTTTCATAAATTGAGCTATTATATCTCATTGGATTATGATGTCTAATATTCCATTCAGTAACATAAAAATAGTTTTTAGTTTCATAAAAACTTTGTGAATAATAATTAGCCGGTTTGGCAATTGTTTTCAAATATGTGTCAAATCCAATATCAAAAATAATTATTTCATACTCTAAACTATCATTTGCAATTCTAACAGCGTGTTCAGGTATTGTAGTTTCAGACTCTTTTTTTATGGTTTTTATGTTTGTTCCACATGCCAACACGAACAGTCCAATACTAACAGTGGCAATTAAATTTTTCATAATTAAGCAGTTTTGGTTATTAAAAATACAAAAAGTATTCCAAAATTAATTAGGGAAAAAATAACTAAATTGTGAAAAATATAAATTATTTATGGATAAAAAAAGATGTGCTTGGTGTGGTAGTGATCCGCTTTATGTAGAATATCATGATGCAGAATGGGGGGTTCCGGTATATGATGATACTAAGTTGTTTGAATTTCTAATATTAGAAACCTTTCAAGCTGGGTTGAGTTGGATAACGGTTTTAAGAAAACGTGAAAATTTCAGAGAAGCTTTTGATAATTTTGATTATAAAAAAATTGCAAAATATAGCGATGCTAAATTCAACGAATTAATACAGAATGTGAGAATTATTCGAAACAAACTAAAAATTAAAGCAACTATTTCAAATGCACAAGCATTTATGGAAATTCAAAATGAATTTGGTTCATTTTCAAACTACATATGGGAGTTCACAGATAATAAATCCCTAAAAAACAAATGGAATTCATTAGATGAAATTCCTGCTACAACAGCTCTTTCAGATATAATTTCAAAAGATTTAAAAGCCAGAGGATTTAAATTTGTAGGTTCAACCGTAATTTATGCTCATATGCAGACTACAGGAATGGTAAATGATCACCTAATTGAATGCTTCAGATATAATGAAGTGTAAAAGAGGTTTCAACTGAAACCTCTTATTATTATAATTATTCAATAGGAATATAAATTTCAGTAACCCATTTGGCAGGGTTTTTAGTGTTTTGCCGACTTACTTTATAAACCTCAAAAGGTTCTCCATTTTCCTTAGCTATAAAACCTTTTTTAGTCAACTCACTAAATGTTTCATTCCAAGCTTTTTTCATAAACTTATAATTTCCGTTAAGAACACTTTTGAATGTTTTTTGAGGTTTTAAATAGGCAGTTAATACATCACCGGTTGTAATAATTCGCTCTTTTATTGGAAAACAGGCTGAAAACATAGTTGTCTTATTTTCTTCATCCCATTTATGAGTTAAGGTAAATGTATTACCCGTAATTTCGACAGAATTATCGGTTATGTATTTTGTTATATTTCCAAACAATTCACCCATTTTTATATTCATATCATTGATTTTACACGAAGTAGTTTGGTACAAATAATACCCACCACCGTAATCTACTTCACCAATAAATTCAATTGAATGTTTATTCATTTCATTAAAAAGTTGGGTATCCAATAATTGCAAACCTCTGTCAAACATAGGCTTTATATTTTTCTGAATTCCTCCTAAAGTTAGCCAATAAAGTTTTTCGCCAAAGGTATTTTTCCCTCTCATTCCCCAGATAAGTTCATTTCCGGTGTCCGTTTCTGAAATATTCCAATATACTTCTGCCAGACTGCCAGTGGCAAATTTTATTTCTTGAATTAGTTCTTTATTAGGAATAAGAGAAAGTGTTTTCATGGAGCCATTTCCTTTAATGCCAGTCCAAGAGTAAGAGGCTCCAACGCCTGATGTCGCTTCAGGATATGAGGTAATAATGGTAGAATCTATTTCGTGCCAAGGTCCCCATTTATTCCAATTTTTATAATCGTTAATATTATTAAAAATAACTTCAGCAGGAGCTGCTATATTTCGTTTACTGGAAATATTATATTCGCCATTTAAAGTTGCTATATAAATTGAACCTCCAATTATTAAAACTAAAATAAGTAGAAAAAGATATTTTAATGCTTTCATGAGTGGGTGTTAATGGTTATGCTATTTGTTAAATTACTAATTTAATTAATTAGTTACATTTATTAAAATATAGATTAATAAATTATTGTAATGTATAAACAATTGCAAGCGTTGGTTATGGCATAACATCATTTTATAACTCAAATAATTCCAACTTTTGAATCATTTTGTAAAAATTAATCTATTAATCTGCTTTTGATATAGAGTGGTTAGAGCTTTTTTAATAGCAGTTGGTTAAGTATGTAAAAAAATATTTTAATGAAGGGAAAATGTAATTAGTGTAAAAATGGCTATAATTAAAAATATGGTAATTAAAATAATATAAGTATTCTTATAATATTTTTTATGAATTTTAATATCTTTTCTATAACTCCAAATCATTAAAATTGTAAAAGCAACAATAAAACAAGCAGCAAAAATCAATTGACCTTTTGTAAACATATTAATGTATATTTAACCTCAAAAATACGGAAATTATTTATATGAAAAATGCAATTATATTTGGAGCATCTTCGGGAATTGGTAAAGAATTAGCTAATTTGTTGGTAAATGACGGCTATAAAGTTGTTATTACAGGTAGACGACAAGATTTGTTAAACAATATTAAACAAACTAATTCTGAAAAATACATTGTGAAAGTTCAAGATGTTACTGATTTGAATAGTTGTGAAACAATATTCAAAGAGATTGTAGAAGAATTAAAAACCATTGATTTAGTTGTTTATAGTTCTGGTATTGGAGATGCAAATTATACTTTAGATTGGGAAAAAGAAATGCCTACATTGCAAACCAATGTATTGGCAGCAGTGAAAATATATGGCCTATCCTACAATTTATTTCATAAGCAAGGATTCGGTCATTTGGTAGGTATATCATCAATTGCATCAATTAGAGGTAACAGACATGCTCCAGCATATTTTGCTTCAAAATCTTTTCAGGCAAATTATTTAGAATCTCTTTGGATGAAAGGTAAAAGAAGTAAAGCAAAAATTTATGTCACCGATATCCAACCAGGATTTGTTGATACACCAATGGCTTTGGGTAATACGTTTTGGATGGCTTCATTGGAAAAGGCAACAAAGCAAATATATAGTGCTGTAAAAAAGAAAAAAAGAAGAGTTTATATTACAAGACGTTGGAGATTAATTGCTTTAATTTTAAAGGTAGTCCCAGCAAATTTGTTATTTAAATTTTCATAATTAGATATTAAAATGAAGAAAAAATTAAAAGCGGTTGAAGAATTTCACAACTCGTTTGGGTTAGGAATAAGCAATAAACCAATAGCAAAATTATCAGAGAATAAATTACAACTACGTTACGATTTAATGGCTGAAGAAAATGAAGAATATTTAGAAGCTGCGAAAGAGAATGATTTGATTGAGGTTGCTGATGCCTTGGGCGACATGTTATACATATTATGTGGAACTATTTTAGAGCACGGAATGCAGCATAAAATTGAAGAAGTTTTCAATGAAATTCAGCAAAGTAATATGAGTAAATTAGGAAGCGATGGAAAACCAATTTATAGAGAAGATGGAAAAGTTATGAAAGGTCCAAACTATTTTAAGCCTAATATCGCAAAAATTTTAAACTCAAAATCTTAACATTATTTTAAGGGGAAAATTGGGTGTAAAATTGTTATTTTATTCATTATTTGAGTTTTATTAAAATTCAAATCAACATCAATTTATTTTATTTGAAATAAGTAATTATAATATTTTAAGAATGCCTAAAATAGTTTAGAGTGAAATTTTCAAATAATATTAAAACAAAACAATCAAACTTGTAAAAAAAAATAAAAAACTAAATCAAGTAATTCACATGAAAGATATAATAAAGTTCGCATTTAGTCTTATACTAGTATTTCAATTTACAGCTTGTAATTCTGAAAAAAAAGAAACATTAAAAACAACAAAAGTAGAAAAGAAATCTACAGCTGCATTTGTACTTAATGATGCAAATAATTCTGTTGAATGGACGGCTTATAAAACTACAGAGAAAGTTCCTGTAAAAGGAAAGTTCACAAAAGTAGAAGTAATTTCTGGAGGAGAAGGAAATTCAGTTAAAGAAGCAATTCATAATGCAGAGTTTTCAATACCTATTAGTAGTATTTTTACTTCTGATAGTAGTAGAGATTATAAGATTAGAAAATTCTTTTTTGGGGTTATGGAAAACACAAAACTATTATCGGGGAAATTAGTAATAGAGAATGATTCTTTGGGTTACGCAGATATTACTATGAACGGAATTACAGAAAAACTACCTTTTTCTTATATAATCAAAGATAAAAATTTTTCTATGGCTACAAAGATGGATGTATTGAATTGGAATGCTAAATCATCGTTAGATTCTTTAAATCTGATTTGTAAAGAATTACACAAAGGATTGGATGGTATAAGTAAAACCTGGTCTGAGGTAGCAATTAATATTTCTTCAACTTTTTAAACCACTTCAGAGAGATATAGTGGTTTTATAAAAATCTACCATATGATAGATTTTTTGTTTGAATTTAATATAGTCTATTTCAAATTTAAAATCATAATATTTTTTTTCATCTGTAATAAAACCAATTCTAACGATTTCTTTTAAGTTTTCTTTTTTGAGGTTTTCGTTCATAGCTTTCCCAATATAGTACGTTCTTGCATCTGTGAGTTTAATGCTTGCAGTTTTCCATTTAAAGGAAATTCCATCTAGGCTTATCTCATAATTAGGTGCGTACCATTGTCTACTTATAGCAAATATAAGTGCTAAAGAAATGCCAGAGGATCGGTTTTTAATTTTAATATGATCAAATTCAGAGATGTCAAACTCAGAAAAAGAACGACGTAAAGAAGAAAAGTCGCCATTATTATTCAGTGAAACCTCGCCTTCAAATAGTAAGTTGCTTTTTTATTAAACTAAATCGGCACTATAAAATCCACCTTTGTTTTCTTTTCTTTTTTTTGAAAATTGAGTAATTAAATAAGCAGTTGTTATTAAATTTCGAAGTTCACATAAGTCCACCGAAAGTTCGGAATGGTCATACAACCGTTTATTATCTTCATACAAAACATTAAGTCTACGTTCGGCTCTTAATAAACGTTCATTTGACCGAACAATACCAACATAATTACTCATAATAGTTTTTACTTCATTTTTATCATGTGTAATTAGTACTTTTTCCATGTTTTTAACTACGCCTCCATCATCCCAAAGAGGAATATTTACAGGTAATTTAATTTTATGAAAACGCTTTGCTAAATTTTCACAGGCATTATGCGCATATACTATACCTTCTAATAATGAGTTGGATGCTAAACGGTTAGCGCCGTGTAAACCACTGCGTGTAACTTCTCCACAAGCGTATAAATTTTTAATGGAAGTTTTTGATTTTTTATTAACATTTACTCCACCACAAATATAGTGTTGTGCAGGAGAAACAGGTATGTAATCTTTTCGAACATCGATGCCTAGACTGGCGCATTTTTCGGTAATATTTGGAAAATGCTTTTTAAAAGCTTTAAAATCTATATGAGTACAGTCCAGATATACATGTGGTGCCCCGCTTCTTTTTAGTTCGCTATCTATGGCTCTTGCAACAATATCACGTGATGCTAATTCTTCACGGTCATCGTATTTTTTCATAAAACGGTTACCGTCATAATCTCTTAAAACTGCACCTTCACCTCTAACAGCTTCCGAAATCAAAAAGGCGGGATATTCTCCTGGGTTAAACAGGGCAGTGGGGTGAAATTGAATAAATTCAACATCTGATATTTCAGCTTTAGCCCGGTAAGCCATAGCAATTCCATCACCAGTTGCAACTAAAGGATTGGTAGTAGTTATGTATACTTGTCCATTTCCTCCCGTGGCTAACATAGTAACTTTTGACGAAAATGTTTTAACAATATTTCTTTTTACATCAAGAACATAAGCACCAAAACAGGTTATTTTTTCTTTTCTATGTGTTTGTTTATGCTTTACTTGGTGTTCGGTAATTAAATCAATAGAGTAGTGGTAATCTAAAAAAGTAATATTTTCTTTTTCTTCTATTTGTTCAACTAATGCTCTTTCAATTTCAGCTCCAGTAACATCTTTGTGATGTAAAATTCTATCATGTGAATGGCCACCTTCTCTTCCTAGAGAATAGCTTCCATTGCTATTTTTATCAAAGTCTGTTCCCCAATCTATTAGCTCCTGTAACCTGTCAGGCGCATTTTCAACAACCATTCTAACAACACCTTCATTACTTATGCCGTCTCCTGCATTCATAGTGTCTTTAATATGTTGTTCAAACGAATCAACTGTTTTATCCCAAACTGCTGCAATTCCTCCTTGCGCATATTTCGTATTGCATTCTTTTTTTTCGTTTTTGGTTACAATAGTAACTGAGCAATCACTAAATTGATTAGCAACTTTTAAAGCAAAAGTTAATCCTGCAATACCCGAACCAATAACTAAAAAATCAGTAGAGTGAATTCTTTTTTTAGCGTTCATTAATGAATATTTTATTTGGAAAGTTCCAGCATTCGTTCAATAGATACCAATGCTTTTTTACTTAATTCAGTATCAACTTCAGTATATGGTAATTCATATTTTAGGCATAAGTACAATTTTTTCATTGTATTCATTTTCATATAAAAACATTCACTGCAATTACAATTGTCATCTTCAACAGGTGCTGGAATTAGAATTTTATCCGGAGCATCTTGTCTCATCTGATGTAAAATTCCAACTTCAGTTGCTACAATAAATTTTTTAGCCGTACTATTTTTAACATAATTCAACAATCCAGAAGTTGATCCAACATATTTGGCAACTTTTAATAAATGCGCTTGAGACTCAGGATGAGCAATAATTTCAGCATCAGGATTTTCGGTATGTAATTTTAATATTTTATCTATAGAAAATGCTTCGTGTACCATACAGGCACCATCCCAAAGTAACATATTTCTATCCGTTTTTTTATTTAACCAGGCTCCTAAATTTCTATCCGGCGCAAAAATTATTGGTTGGTCTTTTGGAATGGAATTTATGATTGTTTCGGCATTTGATGATGTGCAAACAATATCGGTAAGGGCTTTTATTTCAGCTGAAGTATTTACATATGAAACCACTAAATGATTTGGATACTCTTTTTTAAAAGCTGCAAATTCGACAGGAGGGCAAGAATCTGCAAGTGAACAGCCTGCATTTAAATCGGGAAGTAAAACTTTTTTTGTTGGGTTTAATATTTTTGCTGTTTCAGCCATAAAATGTACTCCTGCAAAAACAATAATATCAGCATCTGTAGTAGCTGCTTTTTGAGCTAAAGCTAAGCTGTCCCCAACAAAATCTGCAATGTCTTGAATATCATCTTCTTGATAATAATGAGCTAAAATTACAGCATTTTTCTCTTTTCTCAATTTGTTAATTTCAGCTAAATAATCAATGTTATTTGGAAGATTAATATTTAAAAAACCGTTTTTTTGAAGGTTTTTTTTAGCTTTTTCAAATGTGTTCATATTTTTTTTTTAGTTGGATAACACCAATAAATACAACAAACAATCAGAATTTAGTCCGATTGTTTTAAGGTTGCAATTTATAAAAAGTTATGGGTTTAGGCAAGTAACCTTTTTAGGGTTACTGGACTTTGACTCTCCATCCAAATTTGTCTTCTGACAGATTACGTTGAATATCTGTAATTCCTTTTTTGATAATGGAAGCGTAACTATTCTCAACTTTTGGCAACTCAAAACTTTCACCTTTGTTTGAGAATCCTGAAATTGGACTAATTACAACGGCGGTTCCAGCACCAAACATTTCTAATAATTCCCCTTTACGAGCAGAATCAACAATTTCATCAACTTTAATATTTCTAACTTCTACATTAATACCTTCACTTTTTGCAAAATCAATGATACTTTTTCTTGTAACACCATCTAAAATTCTATCACTGGTTGGTGCTGTTAATAAAGTGTCATTAATTCTAAAAAATACGTTCATTGTACCGGCTTCCTCTAAAAATTCATGATTTGAAGCATCGGTCCAAACTATTTGTTGGTAACCTTCTTGAGCTGCTAATTTAGCCGGGTAAAATGATGCTGCATAATTACCTGCAGCTTTCGCAAATCCAACTCCTCCATTAGCTGCCCTACTATATTTATCAGCAAAAACAACTCTTACTTCACCGGCATAATATCCTTGAACCGGAGAGCAAATAATCATAAATTTATATTTATTTGAACTTGAAGCAGAAACACAATTTTCAGTGGCAATTATAAATGGGCGAATATATAGTGCATTGTCTGCTCCTTTTTGAACCCATTTGCTATCTATTTTCAGCAAAGTATTTAGCCCCTCCATAAAATATTCTTTTGGAAAAGCAGGCATATCTAATCGTTCAGCTGATTTATTAATTCTTCTTTGATTTTGATCAGGTCTAAACATCCAAACATCCTCATTTTCATCTTTATAAGCTTTCATTCCTTCAAAAACAGCTTGTCCGTAGTGAAAAACCTTTGCCGATGGATCAAAACTTAAGGCTTGGTATGGCCTTATTTTAAGCGTTTGCCATTTGCCATTTTCATAATCACATTCAAACATATGATCTGTAAAAACTTGTCCAAATTTTAAAGTACTAAAATCTATTTCTGAAATTTTAGATTTTTTTATTTTTTCAATATGTATAGCCATTATAATTAGTTTTTCAGTATGACAAAATTACTTATTTTTTTTAATTTAAAGATTTTATTTTTACTATTATAAATGCCTTTTTATTAATTTTTTTGAATAAAGTTTTATTAATAGTGAATTTGATTATTTTTATTTTAAAGAATTGTCATAATTGATGATTAATATTTTTCTATAATATAAAAATTAAAGTTTTTTTTAGACGATATTTATTTACATTTGTTAAAATAAGAGAACTACTTTGAAAAGAGAAATAATTACTACTTCCGATGGTTCAACAACTATCCATTTACCAGAGTGGAATGAACAATACCATTCTAAACATGGAGCTATACAGGAAGCAAAACATGTTTTTATTAAAAGTGGACTGAAATTATTTTCAAATACTAATTTAACCATCTTAGAAATTGGTTTTGGAACAGGCTTGAACTGCTTTATTACTTTTTTAGAAGCACCAAAATTGAATTTAAATATTCAGTATAAAGGAATTGAAGCATATCCTGTTTTTATGGAAGAAATTAGGAAACTAAATTATGTAACAGAATTAAATGCTAATAATTACCAAAATGAATTTGACTTAATGCATTATTGTGAGTGGAATAAAGTTGTTAATATTTCTAATACATTTCATTTGAAAAAAGAACAACTTTTTTTTGATCAGATTAATTTAAATGAAGAATTAGATTTAATTTATTTTGATGCTTTTGGAGCGCGTGTGCAACCTGAGTTATGGACAGAAACTATTTTTAATAGTATGTTCAAAGCTTTAAAAAATAATGGGATTTTGGTAACCTACAGTGCAAAAGGAAGTGTTAGAAGGGCTATGCAAACAGTTGGGTTTGTAGTTGAAAGGTTACCTGGGCCACCTGGAAAACGAGAAATGTTAAGAGCCACTAAACCATCATAAATTATGGATACATCGAGATATAAAAAAAGGAAAAAGCCAAATTTTAAACGAGGTATATTTTTGCTTCTTATTTTATTAGTAATAATACTTTTATGGTTTAATATTGAGGATATTATTTCTAGTTTTTTTGAAGTAAAAGATTAATTATTTTTTAAAACTTTGACATTTCCAAGTACAACTTTTGAAAAATGATAAAAGTGAATGTTACTATTGCTAATTACAAAGCAATACCAGGTAATTGTTGTATTTATAATGGAAGTTGTACATTTGGTAATACAAATAAAGGAAATATTGAGTTCAGAAAAAATCATATTAGGTATTGATCCTGGAACAACCATTATGGGGTTTGGATTAATACGAATTGTAAATAAAAAAATGGAGCTTGTTCAGTTAGATGAATTGATGCTAAAAAAGTACAGCGACCATTATACGAAGTTGAAATTAATTTTTGAACGAACTATTCATTTGATTGAAACCTATCATCCAGATGAGATTGCAATTGAGGCTCCTTTTTTTGGTAAAAATGTTCAGTCAATGTTAAAATTGGGAAGGGCACAAGGTGTTGCTATGGCTGCTGGATTATCAAGAGAAGTTCCAATTACAGAATATTCACCAAAAAAAATAAAAATGGCAATAACTGGCAATGGAAATGCCAGTAAGGAACAAGTAGCAAAAATGCTTCAAAGTGAATTCAAATTAAAAGAATTACCTCAAAATTTAGATGCAACTGACGGTTTGGCTGCTGCAGTTTGTCATTTTTACAATAGCAGAAACAAAACTTCAGATAAAAGTTATACTGGTTGGACAGCTTTTGTGAAACAAAATGGTAAAAGAGTAAAATAGCTATTAAATTACTACATCACATTCAAAAGTTTCATATTTTTTTTCAATAACAATTTTACGATGTTCTTTAAATAGCTGATATTCTTTTGAATTTTCCATTTTATCTTTGTCTTCTTTTGAATACCAATATTCAACTAAGAAAAAACGGTTTTCCTCATTTCTATCTTTGAAAATATGAAAATGATCTAATCCAGCAGGCTTAGCTTCGGTTAATTCTTCAAATTTTTGAAGTTCTACAAATGTAATTCCTTCGCCTTCTTTTACTTTAAAAGATACAATATGTGCGTACATAATTTTAGGTGTTTAATCAAAAATACAATACACTTTTCACTAAAAAGGTAATAAAAATCATTTTTTATATTTTTTTTGAAAAGTGTACATTTACAAACAATTAGATTTAAAAATTTGGCTGGAATATACATTCATATACCCTTCTGTAAACAAGCATGTTACTATTGTGATTTTCATTTTTCTACTTCATTAAAAAGAAAAACGGAAATGTTAAATGCAATAAAAAATGAGTTGTTATTGCGAAAACATGAAATAAATAGCGAAAAAATTAATACTATTTATTTTGGAGGCGGAACACCGTCGTTACTTTCATTAGATGAAATAAATTCAATTTTTGAGGTTATTTATAACAATTTTTCAGTTATTGATAATCCTGAAATTACATTAGAAGCTAACCCAGACGATTTGAGTGAAGATATAATAAAGGAATTAGCAAGTTCGCGAATTAATAGGTTAAGTATTGGAATACAATCTTTTTTTGATGACGATTTAAAATTTATGAATCGTGCGCACACAGCTATAGAATCAAAAAAATGTTTGTCTATTGCAACTAAATATTTCAATAATATAACCATCGATTTAATTTATGGAGTTCCAAATATGACAAATGAAAAATGGTTGTCTAATTTGCGTCAGGCTTTCGATTTTGGAGTACCGCATATTTCTAGTTATGCTTTAACGGTTGAAGAAAAGACAGCACTACATAATTTTATTAAGAAAGGAAAAGTTCCTGGTTTAAATGAAGAATTGGCACTGGACCATTTTAATTTATTAGTTTCTGAAACGGAAAAACAAGGCTTTATTCAGTATGAAATCTCAAATTTTGGAGGGCCAAATTATTTTTCAAAGCATAACACATCGTATTGGTTGGGTGAAAATTACTTGGGAGTTGGACCTTCGGCACATTCATTTAATGGTAAGCAACGATCCTGGAATGTTTCTAATAATATTAAGTATATAAAAGCTTTAACTGAAAATGAATTGCCTTTAAAAATTGAAACTTTGTCTAAAAATGAAAGGTATAATGAATTTATTATGACTGGTTTGCGAACCATTTGGGGAGTTTCATTGGCAAAGGTTCAAAACGATTTTGGAGAAGATTATTTGAACAAATTATTGAGGAATACAAAACAATTTATTTCAAAAGGCGTATTGGAAATTTCTTCAGAAAATTACTTAATAACAACTCAAAAAGGAAAATTTTTAGCAGATGGTATTGCTAGTAATTTGTTTGTTGTATAAAGTATTTTAAATTTAGAATGGTTTACCTTTTTCTTCTGTATTCACTAGGAGTAATTCCTTTAAGAGCTTTAAACTTTCGGTTAAAATTTGCCAAATTATTAAAACCTGATTTGTATGAAATTTCAGTAATACTTAAATCATTGTTTTTTGCTAATAATTTACAAGCATTTCCAATTCTAATGTCAATTAAAAAATTCACAAATGTTTTTGTAGTTCTTTGTTTGAAATATCTGCAAAAAGCATTTGGAGTCATATTTGCAATATAAGCAACATCGTGTAAACTTATTTCTTTATGAAAATTATCCATAGTATATTGAAAAATATCACTCATTCGTTTACCTTCATTTCCAGCATATTTTTTTAAGTTAATTAATGACGAAAGTTTCTTTATTTCTGCTCGTGAAATAAGATTCAAAATATTCATAAAATTTAAAAATTGATCAAATTTAGAATCATTTTTGATTTTTGAAATTGCAGTAATTAATTTTTCTTTATTTGATTGCACTTTAAGTCCTAAAACAGCATCGTTTAAAAAAAGTTGAAAATGGTCAAATTCAGGTAATTCGAAAAAGTTTTCACCAAAACAGTTTTTTGAAAAAAAGATAGAAATCATTTCCGTTTCAATTTCACTGTTATGATCTCTTTTAAATACATGAGGTAAATTTTCGCCAATTACAAAAATATCATTGGCCTTATAATCACCAACACAGTCACCAATAACAAATGTTCCTTCCCCTGATAAAACTAGGCTAATTTGAATTTCTTTGTGTTGATGTAACTTTTCATAAAAAGTATCACCCTTGTAGTGATCAATATATAATGTTACATTTTTTGGCTTTGGTATAGTAAAAGGTAGTACTTTCATTTATAAGTTAAATGTGTAAATATTAATCAAAATGTGTTCAAAAATAGTAAAAAATGTTAATATAATATTGTTTTGTGTAAAAATCTGTACTTTTTCTTAGAGTTAAAATTCGGTGTTTTCTAATAAAAAAGTATCTTTGGATGAAATAAAACGATTGTGTTATACATTCTAATTTTATAATGATCACAGGAAAAAATTATATTGGAAATTTATTGTCAGCAACGGGAAAAACTACCTTTCAAACGTTTAATCCAAAGCAGAATATTGGAAACGATTGGGTGTTTACTGAGGCTTCATTAATTGAAATTAATAAGGCAGTAGAATTAGCATCAGAAGCCTTTAAAGTTTATCAAACATTTTCAGGTGAAAGGAAAAGCAACTTTTTAATGGAGATTTCTAATGAAATTTTAGCATTGGGAGATGAATTAATTAAAACATACTGTTTAGAATTAGGTTTATCAAAGCAAAGAGCAATAAATGAACGGACTAGAACTGTTTTTCAGTTGCAATCCTTTGCAAAATTGGTAAAGGAAGGCTCTTGGGTTGAAGCATCTATAGATACAGCTGATTTAGCTAGAAAACCTGTTCCAAAAGTTGACCTAAGAAAAATGTTAGTTTCGTTGGGTCCTGTTGTTGTGTTTGGAGCAAGTAATTTTCCATTAGCCTATTCAACTGCCGGAGGTGATACAGCAGCTGCACTCGCAGCAGGTTGCCCTGTAATTGTAAAATCACATCCAATGCACGCAGGAACTGGTGAATTAATAGCATCAGCAATTATTAAAGCTGCTTCAACAACTGGAATGCCTAATGGTGTTTTTTCAAATTTAAATAGTAGCGGCATTGAAGTTGGACAATTATTGGTAAAACATTCCAAAGTTAAGGCAGTTGGGTTTACAGGAAGTATCCAAGGTGGTAGAGCTCTTTATGATTTAGCTGCAAAACGTGATGAACCAATTCCTGTTTTTGCTGAAATGGGAAGCGTAAATCCTGTAATTTTATTACCAGAAGCAATTGAACATAATGCTGAAAAATGGGCAAATATGTATGCGAATTCCATTACATTAGCCTCTGGACAATTTTGTGTAAATCCAGGTTTAATTTTTGGTATTAAAAGTAATACACTAAACAAATTTATGGAGGTTTTAGCGAATGAAATTATTAAAATAGAACCTTCTTGTATGCTGCATCCAAATATTATGGATGCTTATGAAACTAAAAAGAATATAACCTTAAATCAAGATGGAATTGCAACAATAGGTGCTTATGAGAATGAAACGAAGAAAAATTATGGAAGGCAATTAATAGCAACTGTTGAAGGTGAAGTATTTTTGAGTAATGCGACTTTACATCAAGAAGTGTTTGGACCATACTCATTAGTGGTTCAGTGTAAAAATATAAATGAATTGGAAGAAATAATTACTAAATTAGAAGGGCAGTTAACAGGTACTATTATTTCAGAAAATAATGAAATTGAAAAGTATGGAAATATAATTTCGGCATTACAAAATAGAGTTGGCCGACTTATTTTTAATGGTGTGCCTATAGGTGTTGAAGTTTGTAATTCTATGGTTCATGGCGGTCCTTATCCAGCTTCAACAGATTCAAGATTTACTGCAGTAGGAGTTAACTCAATTAAACGTTGGGTTCGACCTGTAAGTTTTCAAAATTGGCCAAATCATTTATTGCCAGATTCGTTAAAAAATGAAAATCCTTTGGGAATTTCAAGACTAATAAACGGTAAACAAACAAGATCAAAAATAGAAAATTATAAAATATGACATTAATTAACCAACGAATAGATAAGCTACGTGCTAAAATGAAAGCACAAAAAATAAATGCTTTTATTATTCCATCAGCTGATCCACACCAAAGTGAGTATGTTTGCGATTTTTGGAAAGTAAGAGCTTACTTTTCTGGCTTCTCAGGTTCAGCCGGAACATTGGTAGTAACTGATAAAGAAGCTGCAATGTGGGCGGATGGTCGCTATTTTTTACAAGTTGAAAATGAGTGTAAAGATACATATGTAAAGCTTCATAAACAGCAAATACCTCACGCACCAGAGCATATTCCTTGGTTGTGCGAAGTGCTAAATGAAAAGTCGGTAATTGGAATTGATTTCCGTCAGTTTTCAAAATCACAATTCGATTATATTCAAAAAATGGCTTCTGGAAAAAATATTGAAATAAAAAATTTCCCTTATCTGCTAGGTGAAATTTGGACAGAAAGACCTTTGCTACCATCGGACCAAGTTAATATTCACTCAATTGAATTTAGCGGAGAGAGTACAGCTTCAAAATTAAAAAAAGTACAAGATGAAATTATAAATCAAAATGCAGATTTTTACTTTTTATCTAGTTTAGATGATATTGCGTGGTTGTTTAATATTCGTTCAAATGATATAGATTATACGCCTTTAGTAACTGCTTATGCCTTGGTTGGAAAAAATCAGTCTTATTTATTTTGTGATACTTCAAGATTTGATTCACAAACTGTTGAAATTTTTAAACAGCTAAAGGTTGAAATCCTAGATTACGATTTAATTGCTGATAAATTACCAACTATAAGTGAAGGTGCTACAATTGTAACAGATGCCTCTTCAATAAATTATGCTTCGTTTGATGCTATTAAGGGTGAACTCATATTTCAACAATCATTAGTTCAAAAGTTAAAATCAATTAAAAATGAAGTAGAAATTGTGAATGCAAAAAAGTGTATGTTAAAAGATGGTGTTGCACTTACCAAGTTTTATATTTGGCTGGAAAATGAATTGAAGGAACGTAATATTTCTGAATATGAAATTGGTAAAAAATTAACTTCTTTCAGAAAGGAGCAACCGTTGTATAAAGATGATTCCTTTTCTGCAATTGTTGGTTATAAGGGCAATGGAGCAATTATACACTATACAGCCCCAAAAGAAGGATCGGCAATGGTTAAAAATGAAGATTTGCTTTTAATTGATAGTGGTGGGCAGTATGAGAACGGAACTACTGATATTACCCGAACCACTTGGTTGGGAGGGGTAGTTTCTCAGGAAATAAAAAATGCCTATACAGCTGTTTTAAAAGGTTATATTGAATTGGATCAAATGAAGTTTCCAAAAGGCACAGTAGGTATGCAGTTAGATGCTTTTGCGCGTATGCATTTGTGGAAACAGGGATTGAATTTTCCTCATGGTACAGGTCATGGAATTGGCTCTTACGCAATGGTTCACGAACCTACGCAAGGTTTTGCAGCAAATATGACTTCCACTCGTGGATCTGAAGCGCATCAACTTAATCAGTTAACAACTATTGAGCCTGGCTGTTACAAAAAAGACACTTATGGGATAAGAACTGAAAATGTAGTGGTTTCAAAAGAAAAAGAGGTCAATGAGTTTGGAACATTTTATGGTTTTGAAGCATTGACAGTTTTTCCAATTGAAACAAAATTAATTGATAAAAATAACTTGTTACCTCACGAAATAAAATGGCTAAATAATTACCATTCAAAAGTATATGAAACCATTGCTCCAAAATTGAAACCAAGTGAAAAAGATTGGTTAAAAGAAAAATGTAAAGCTATTTAATTTTATGAGAGTTGTTAAGTTTCTGTTACTTTTTGTAGCTATAAATACTTCTTTAATCGGTTGTAGAGTTAAGTTAGAACCGGTTGAAATACTGACATTTAAACAGCAATTGGAAAAACTATTTCCTAATGCTGAGATTACAAAAGCCGAACCAAAGGATCATTTTTCAAAAGCGTATCATATTGTTTTAAATCAATATTTCGATCATAATAATAAGACTGCAGGAACCTTTCAGCAGCACATTTATTTATCACATATTGATGTAAATAAACCAACAGTTTTAATTACTGAGGGTTACAATGCTAATCCAAGAACATATGAATTAAGTAAAATATTTAAAGGAAATCAGGTGCAGGTTGAGTACCGTTTTTATGGAAAATCTCGTCCAAATCCAATTCCTTGGGAATATTTAAAAAATGATCAAGCCATTGAAGATTATCATTATATAGTGACAAAATTGCGACGATTGTATTCAGGGAAATGGATTTCTACTGGAATTAGTAAGGGTGGCGAAACGGTTTTAATTTACAAATCTAAATATCCTTGGGATGTCGAAGTTGCTGTTCCGTATGTTGCTCCTTTAATTGATACTCAGGAAGATCCTAAAACAGAAGCGCATATCAATACTATTGGAACAGATGAATGTCGCGCTAGAATTATCCAATATCAACGTTTAGTTTTGGAAAATAGAGATAGCATTTTAGTAGAAGTTAGAAATTATGCTTCAGAAAAAAAAATGAGTTTTACTGAATTATCTGTTGATGAAGCTTTGGAATACGCAGTATTGGAATTTCCTTTTTCGTTTTGGCAATGGGGAGGAGATTGTAATTTAATTCCGAGTAGAAACGCTACTTCTAAAGAATTATTTGAATATATTAATAGTATTGTTGGCATTAGTTTTTATAATGATAAAACATATTTTGAATTAATGCCAAGTTATTATCAACATATGACTGAGTTAGGTTATTATGGTTTTGACACAACGCCTGTTAAAGACTTATTGAAAGTGGTACATAAACCAACTAATTTACGTTTTGCACCTAAAAATGTTAATTTAACTTACAATCCAAATTATATTAGAAATGTTAGAGATTTTGTGGAGAATAGAGGAAAAAAAATCTTATACATTTATGGTGAATATGATACTTGGGGAGCTTGTGCTCCAAATCCAAAGCCACATGTTGATGCATTAAAAATGGTTTTAAAGAAAGGATCACATAAAACAAGAATAAATGATTTTTCAAAGGAAGATCAACAGCGTATTTATGATAAACTACAAAATTGGTTGGGTTATAGCGTGACAATATATCCGTTAGATAAAAATAATTTAAAATAGAAAAATAGTGGTTTTCTTTTGGTTTTCATTTTGAGTAATTCTTGTTTTTTTACTGAATTATCTTTGTCTTATTCGTGCAGCTTAACCTTAAATGAAACACTTAAAATATACTATTGTGATTGCTGTTTATTAAATGTATTTTTGTACTGCAAAAAAATAAAAAATGAGTATTTTAAAAAAATTACAATTGCGAAGTGATGGCAAATGCGAATTATGCAGTTCAGATGGTAATTTGAATATTTATAATGTTCCGCCATTATCAAAAGGAACAATTGATGATAGTATTTTGGCATGTGAAACTTGCGTAAATCAAATTGAAAATCCAGATAAAGTTGACATAAATCACTGGCGTTGTTTAAATGATAGTATGTGGAGTGAAGTTGCCGCTGTACAGATAATTGCCTGGCGAATGTTAACACGTTTACGCACCGAAGGTTGGCCACAAGATTTGTTGGATATGATGTATTTAGATGAGGAGAATTTGGAATGGGCAAAAGCTACTGGAGAGGGAGAAGAGGAAGATGAGAATAAAGTAGTTCACCGAGATGTTAATGGAGTTGTTTTACAAGCTGGAGACTCTGTAGTATTGATAAAAGATTTGAAAGTAAAAGGGTCAAGTATGATTGCAAAGCAGGGAACTGCTGTTCGAAGAATTTCTTTAGATCGTGATAATGAAAAATATATTGAAGGTAAGGTAGGACCAACACAAATTGTAATTATTACTGACTATGTAAAGAAAATGTAATATTGAATTGTTGATTTTTTCGTTTATAGCTATTTTTCTTTTTTAATAAGATAACATTCTTGCTGAAATGATGTAATAGTTCTAAATAATTAACTGCTAACTAAAAATGAATATACAATTTCAAAATTGTATATTCATTTTTTTGTATATTTAATGGTAGAATTATGGTTATAGATTGTATGAAAGTTGATATTTCGTTAGGTTTTCACTTAGTAAACCAATTAATTCTGTTAACCTCATAAAAGTGCAATTGGTTTAACCAAAAATATTTTTTTATTAACCTTAACTTTGATTATTATGAGAAAACTTCTAGTTGTATTTATTACATTGTTTATTTGTGTTTTATCTGTAAATGCCCAAGATATAACAACACATGTATATAGAAAAGTGGCTCCTGAAAATTTAAATAAATATTTAAAAAATGAGGTTAATTATTGGAGTAAATTTGTACAAAGTGAAATAGATAATGGAAATTTGAAATTTTGGGCTGTTCTTCAAAGAGTTGGTGGAGAGAATCAGATGAATGAGCCAAATATTTTATTGATAACTCAAATTAGTGATATCAATAAGCCAGTTAACTGGGTTGGAGTGCATAACTTATTCCCAAATAAAAAATTGAAAGATTTAATGATGCATGATTTGTTTGAAGTAACAGATGAGATTTATCTAAGAGATTTAGAGAATGATATAAATGCACCTAATATTATTCCTTCAAACGATTATAAATATGTTCGCATTAACTATCATAATATGAAAGATATATGGTGGCATTTAAATTTTGAAGCCGAACATGTAAAGCCATTTTTTAAAAAAGCAATGGATGAAGGTAAAACAAGTATTAAAGGTTGGAGTAATTCATTAATTTTAACACCAAAATCTGACGCATTTCGACATAAAACCTGTTCTAGTGATTATTTTTCTACTTTGCGTGATGCATTGGGACCAAATGATTTTCCAGATATGGATTTTCCAGAAGATTTTTATGAAGAATATTTATTGAATTATGTTGGAGAAAGAAATGTAAGAATCTATAAAATAATCACTTTTATTAAGGCTGAAAAGTAAATTTAAATAGGTTAAAAAAAGAAGGTTTAAATATTTAAACCTTCTTTTTTTATAGAACCCTATTTACTCATTTCAGTAAAATATTTATAGAATAATGGAATTGTTTCTATTCCTTTTAGATAATTGAAAATTCCAAAATGTTCATTTGGTGAGTGAATAGCATCACTGTCTAATCCAAATCCCATTAAAATAGTTTTACTTTTTAGTTCTTTTTCAAATAAAGCTACAATTGGAATACTTCCTCCAGAACGCTGTGGAATTGCAGGAATTCCAAAAGTTTTTGTATAAGCCTTGTTAGCTGCTTTGTATCCAATGTTATCTATTGGTGTTACATAACCTTCACCTCCGTGGTGAGGAGTTATTTTTACTTTTACAGCTTTTGGAGCAATGCTTTCAAAATGTTTTTGAAATAAATCTGTAATTTCTTGTGATACTTGATTTGGAACTAAACGCATAGAAATTTTTGCATACGCTTTACTTGCAATAACAGTTTTTGCACCTTCACCAGTATATCCACCCCAAATTCCGTTTACATCTAATGTAGGACGTATAGAGTTTCTTTCATTCGTTGTAAAACCTTTTTCTCCGAATACATCATCAATATCTAAAGCTTCTTTATATGCTTCCAATGAGAAAGGAGCTTTTGCCATTTCAGCTCTTTCTTCTTGGGATAATTCTTCAACAGCATCATAAAAACCAGGAATAGTGATATGATTATTTTCATCGTGTAAAGAAGCAATCATTTTTGTAAGGACATTGATTGGATTTGCCACGGCACCTCCGTATAAGCCTGAATGTAGATCGCGATTTGGTCCAGTTATTTCTACTTCAACATAACTTAAACCGCGTAAACCAGTTGTTATAGATGGTTGCGAGTTAGAAATCATACCGGTATCGGAAATTAAAATAACATCATTTGCTAGTTTTTCTTGGTTGCGTTCAACAAACCAAGCCAAACTTGAAGAGCCTATTTCTTCTTCACCTTCAATCATAAATTTAACATTACAAGGTAAGTTTCCATTTTCAGTCATATATTCTAATGCTTTTACGTGCATATACATTTGACCCTTATCGTCACAAGCACCACGTGCAAATATTGCTCCATCTGGATGTTTTTTTGTAGTTTTTATAACTGGTTCAAAAGGAGGTGAATCCCAAAGATCAATTGGGTCAGCAGGCTGCACGTCGTAATGACCATAAACTAATACTGTTGGTAAATTGGAGTCAATTATTTTTTCTCCATATACAATTGGGTATCCAGGCGTTTCACAAATTTCAAGGTTATTACATCCAGCTTTTTTTAATGCATTTTTAACAGCTTCAGCAGTGTTTAAAACATCCTGACTGTATGCGCTGTCGGCACTTATTGAAGGTATTTTTAATAATTCAATAAGTTCGTTTATAAATCGTTCTTTATGTTGATTGATGTATGATTTTAGATTTTCCATTAATTATATTTATTTAATCAAAAATACACATTTTTATTAGATATAAAATTCTTTAAAAAATATATAGTAACTACTTTGCAATTTATAAGTATTGTGTATATTTGCATCCACAATATTTAAGCGGGCGTGGTGGAATTGGTAGACACGCTAGACTTAGGATCTAGTGCCGCAAGGTGTGAGAGTTCGAGTCTCTCCGCCCGCACTTAAGAAAGAGTTAATTAGCTAATAAATGGCTATTTAACTCTTTTTTTGTGTTTATAAAATAATGTTTATGATTTATACTTGAATAGTAATAAAAATGATAATAATCATTTTTATATTGCTTACGGCTTGGTATATTTGATTATTTCTCACTAATGTTTTAGTGGATTTTAATGTGTAAATTAATATTTTATTTATTCTATCTCAAAAATATGAGAGAGTTTACTAATAAATAAGTACAAATAAGTAAGTTAGATTCTATATGTAAAATCTAATTGTTCATTTCTAAAATTGTATAAAAATGTCTTCAGAAATAGTAATCATAATTGTTGGTGTTGTGTTTATCTTACTTGCTGTTGTTGATAGCATAAAGATTAAAGATTTATCCTTTGACCTAGTAAATATTAAATTAAGAATTCCATTGGGAGTTATAGGTGTTTTATTAATAATTTATGGTGGATATTCTTATGGCTCTGTTAATTTGCAAGGTCAAATTGAAAAGGTTGAAGTAGGTAATGAATTACAAATTGAGTATCCGGTTAAAAGCGTGAAAGTAATATCACCAATTAAAGGAGATTCAGTGAAATGCCGAATATTAACAAAAGGTGTTTATCCAACTTCTCATAATAAAGATATTTGGGTACTATTAAAGCCTTCTAATGAAAAATATTATCCTCAGTCGGACCATACTAACACCTCTTTTAAAAGAAACGGTGAATGGCAAGTTATCACCAGGTTTGGAGGGGATAAAGGAGAGTCGTACGAAATAATAGTTTATGAAACTGATACAATAGCCTCTCAATTTTTTAGTTCAACCATAAATAATTGGAAAGAATCATTTACATATCCTGGTCTTAAACTTGAAGAGCTTCCTGCGGGTGCTTTTGAAGTTGACAGAATAAATATTTCTTTAAAGGATAACTGCAGAGGTGTATTTTAACCTATTAGACAGCCACTAATAAGATTTGGGTCTCATGCCTGTGATTTTATTTTATTTATTGTAATTTTAAAAAGTGATTAAAAACACTAATATAACCTTACTTACCAAAACATACAGACAGCTGTTTGAATGTTTAATGTTCTTTTCTATTTCATAATTATTTCAACAGATTTGTTTTGTCTATTTTATTCAGATGAAATTCTGAAACTAAATTATTTTTAATTATGAAAACCAACTTAAAAGTTATAAAATCACCTGAGCGTCCTGCAGAAGTACAAGGAAATTTTTACAAGCCATTAGCAAATAAAATTGGTCCAGGGATGAATGAACGTGTTCAAAAATTACGAAAATTAAGTTTTGAGACCGAACCTTCATTATCAATTGAACGAGCTTTAATTCAAACTAAATTTTACAAAGAAAATTATGGTAAATATTCAATTCCAGTTATGCGTGGATTGAATTTCTTAGAAATATGTAAACAAAAAACTATTTATTTAGGAAAAGGAGAATTAATTGTTGGTGAACGTGGGCCAAGTCCAAAATCTGTTCCAACTTTTCCCGAATTAACTTGTCATAGTGTAGAAGATTTACACGTTTTAAATACTCGTGATATGCAGCGCTATACAATTTCTCAAAACAATATTGATATTTATAAAAAAGAAGTAATTCCTTATTGGGAAGGAAAAACAATGCGCGAACGTATTTTTAACCATGTACCTATAGAATGGAGTAGAGCTTATGAAGCTGGTTTGTTTACTGAATTTATGGAACAACGTGCTCCCGGGCATACAGCTTTAGATGGAAAAATTTATGAAAAAGGAATGCTTGATTTTAAAAAAGAGATACAAGAGAATATTGAAAGTTTAAATTTTTTGAATGACCCTGAAGCAACAGATAAAAAAGAGCAGTTAGAAGGAATGGCTATTTCTTGTGATGCAGCTGTTGTTTTTGCTTATCGTCATGCAGATTTAGCAGAAGAACAAGCTAAGGCTGAAGTCAATAAAAAAAGGAAAAAGGAACTTTTAAAAATAGCAGAAGTTTGCCGTTGGGTTCCAGCAAAGGCACCTCGTAATTTTCATGAAGCAATTCAAATGTATTGGTTTGTTCATATAGGAACTATCACTGAATTAAATGGATGGGATGCTATGAATCCAGGACATTTCGACCAACATTTAGCGCCTTTTTATGAAAAGGAAATAGCAGAGGAGACCTTAACAAGAGAAGATGCAAAAGAATTATTAAGCTGTTTTTGGATAAAAGTAAACAATCATCCAGCTCCACCCAAAGTTGGAATTACAGCGAAAGAAAGTGGTACCTATAACGACTTTACAAATATTAATATTGGTGGGGTAAAATTAAATGGATCTGATGGTGTTAGCGAAGTTTCATACATAATGTTAGAAATTATTGAAGAATTACATGTTTTACAACCTGGAAACTCGGTGCATGTAAGTTCAAGAACACCTGATAGATTTTTAAAAGAAGCTTGTAAAGTAATTCGTCAAGGCCACGGATATCCTTCAGTTTTTAATCCAGATGTTTATATTCCTGAAATGTTACGTCAAGGAAAATCACTTGAAGATGCTCGTGAGGGTGGTTGTAGTGGCTGTATTGAAGTTGGTGCATTCGGAAAAGAAGCTTATGTTTTAACTGGTTATTTGAACGTTCCAAAAATTATTGAAATTACCTTGAATAATGGAATTAACCCTGTTACAGGAAAAAGAGTGAGTATAGAAACTGGTAATCCATTAGATTTTAAAAGTTACGAAGAATTATATGATGCTTTTAAAAAACAATTGAATTATATTGTAAATCAGAAAATTTTGGTAAGTAATTATATTGACAGCATGTTTGCTAAATACAGTCCGGCAACATTTTTGTCGGTAGTTATTGAAGATTGTATTTCAAAAGGAAAAGATTATTACAACGGAGGCCCACGTTACAATACCAATTATATTCAGTGTACAGGATTAGGAACCGTAACTGATAGTTTGTCATCACTAAAAAAACATGTTTTTGAAGAGAAAACCTTTGCAATGGATAAGGTTTTGACAGCTGTTGCCAACAACTTTGAACAAGAAGAGATATTACGTCAAACGATTATTAATAATACACCATTTTATGGAAATGACGATGATTATGCCGATGATATAGCACTTAGAGTTTACAATGATTTATACGAAGTCATTGATGGGAAACCAAATACTAAGGGTGAATCGTTCCACTTAAATATGTTGTCAACAACTTGTCATGTTTATTTTGGAAAAGTTATGGGAGCAACTCCAAATGGCAGACTAGCACATAAATCAATTTCTGATGGAACTTCACCTTCACATGGTGCTGACACAAATGGTCCATCGGCTGTAATAAAATCATTAACTAAGTTGGATCAAACTAAATCGGGTGGAACACTGTTAAATCAGCGTTTTTTACCAAGCCTGTTAAAACGTGATGAAGATTTGAAAAAATTAGCAAGTTTAATAAGAGCATATTTTGCTTTGGGAGGTCATCATATTCAGTTTAATATTGTAGATACGGCAACCTTATATGCTGCACGACAAAATCCTGAAGATTACAAGGATTTGTTGGTGAGAATGGCTGGTTATAGTGATTATTTTAATGATATGAATGCTGATTTACAGCAGGAAGTTATTGATAGAACTGAAAACGAATCGTTTTAATGGCTAAAGGATTAATTTTTGATATTAAAAAATATGCCATAAATGACGGTCCAGGTATTCGCTTGACCGTTTTTTTTAAAGGTTGTAATTTGTCTTGTCAATGGTGTCATAATCCAGAGAGTATTTCATTAAAAGTACAGAAAATGTACACTGCTTCAAAATGTATTGGAGCTGTTAAGTGTATTGATAATTGTCCTAAAGATGCTTTAATAATGACTTCAGAAGGCATTGTTACAGATTATACTATTTGTAATTTATGTGGAATTTGTGCTGAGGTTTGTCCAACAAAAGCCTTTGAAATATTAGGGTCTAATATTACAATTACCGAATTAATGAAGGATATAGACAATGAGGCTATTTTCTTTGATCAATCAGGTGGAGGAGTTACATTTTCCGGAGGTGAACCACTATTGCATTCAGAATATTTATTAGAAGCATTGAAACAATGTGGAAAAAGAATGTATCATAGGGTAGTGGATACAACTGCTTTAGCCAAACAAGAAACTTTGTTGGAAGTTGCCGATAATTGTGAAATGTTTTTAATTGATATAAAAATGATGGATTCAGAAAGGCATAAATTTTATACGGGTGTTTACAATGAAAAAATTCTTTTAAATATTAGGGCATTAGCTAAAACTAATTGCGATTTAGTTTTTAGAATTCCTTTGATGAAAAATGTGAATGATGATAAAGAGAATATTATAAAGACTGCTGAATTTGTAAACTCGCTAGATTTGGATACAACTGAAATTAATCTATTGCCTTATCATAAAGTTGCTGAAAACAAAATGGTGAAATTGGGTATTGCTAAAGATTTTATTGAGTTTGAAGAACCAGAAGAGAATAGAATTAGAGAAATTATTTCAATTTTTAATAAGTTTGGAATATTCGCTAAAGTTGGTGGATAAAAAATGGCCTTCATTTGAAGGTTTTTCTAATGAATTTATCAGATAGTTATCTGAAATTAAATTTAAACTTAAGTCGAAATTTTCGTAAATTTAATATCCAACTGCAAAAAAATATAGTAGGTATAATGGTGTAAATTATTTTATTATTTTTTTACTTTTTATGGGTATTTCTTTGAAATTTTCTGTTTTTGGAAGGTCTTCAAAAATTTGCATGAATTTTGCAGGAGGGGCTGTTAATTTACGTTTCATTAAATCTATCCAGGCTCCAAAAACTTTTATTTCAGCAGAAAGTACTCCATCTTTATTAAAAATTTGATGTGCAAAACGCCAACGCTCAATATTTTGTGATACACCTTCAAGTTCCATGCGAACTGTGATATTTTCACCAATATGAATTTCTTTATAAAATGAAGTTTCTTCTTTAAATAAAATAGGTCCAATATTTAGTTTTGCAAACTCATTAATTGATAAACCGTGTTCCTGAAAAAAACGGACTCGCACTTCGGCAGCATAATCATTATAAGCTGTGTGGCGCATATGACGGTTTGGGTCAAAATCAGACCATTTTGTATTAAAGTTTACTTGGAATTTCATGTTGTTTTTTTAAAAGGCTAAAATAACCAATTGATTTGGATACGCATTAGTTTTTCACATCTAAAGCATCTCGTATGGCATTTCCAATAAGCATAAATGCCATAACTAAACTCATAATTGCTAACCCTGGAATAATTGCCAAATAGGCTTTTCCTAAAATAATATAACTATAGTGATCTTTAATCATAGCTCCCCAAGATGGAGTAGGCGGTTGTGCACCAATTCCTAAGAAACTTAAACCACTTTCAATTAAAATTGCACCAGCAAAATTAGCTGCTGAAATTACAATTACTGGAGCCATAATATTGGGTAAAATATGTTTGAATATAACTCTGAAATTTGAGAAACCTAAAGCTTTGGCAGCTTCAACATATTGCATTTGTTTGGCACTCATTATTTGTCCACGTACCACACGTGCTACTTCCACCCACATTGTTAAACCTACCGCAATAAATACTTGCCAGAATCCTTTTCCAAGAGCTAATGTTATAGCAATAACTAGAAGTAATGTTGGAATTGACCAAGTGATATTGATTAACCACATTATAAAAGCATCAACTTTTCCGCCAAAATAGCCAGCAATTGCTCCAATACTTATTCCAATTATTAAAGAAATAAATACAGCAATAAAACCTATAAAGAAAGAGATTCGCATTCCAATAATCATTCTGCTTAGTAAATCTCTCCCGAATTTATCTGTTCCTAAATAGAATTTTTTTGCTTTTATAAATTGTGAAGGTTCTTTGTTTTTTAGTGTTGAAAGTAAAATTGACTTTGTGATTTTTTGTGGAAACGTTGTGTAAATTAATTCGTTTTCTAATATTTTATATTCTGAAATAGGAATTTCAGTAGCTACATTTTTTTTACCGTAAGCTAATTTATTGAAAAAAGATTGAGAAATTTCTTTTTGAGAAGGAATGGTTAATATAAGAACTTCAAATCCTGGTTTTTTAGAATGAATTTCTAAATGCATTTGATTTGCATTACTACTATTATCTGGAGCAATTCCGTACGAAAAAACTGCAACAAACCCACAAATAACAATAAACCAAAAAGAAAGCACTCCAATAGTGTTTTTTTTAAACTTTCGGAGTGCTAATATTGTTAATGAATTACTGCTCGTTTTCAAATGCTTGAGATTTACTTGCGTAAAAATACAATTTTAGGTTTAGTTTTTAACTAATAAATAAGATGGCTTAATTTTTAATTCGGCCAGCACATTTAATGATTCTTCAATATATATATCTTTTTTTAGTTTTTTATGCCAAGCTTCCCGCTTTTCAGCTAAATCTTCGTTATTTTTTATTAAATCTTGTTCGTATAGAGGTGAATTATATGTTAAGTTAGTCGTATAATTATTGATGGATTTAAATTTTTGAGATTCAGTTTTATGGTAATCTAAATCTTTTTTATAAGCATCGTAATTCAAATAAATTACTGAATCATCTTGTGATTTTTTTAGCCATTTTGCATTTTCATCAATTAATTGAAACTGTTTATTATTTAAGACTCTTTTTTTACTCTGACTTATGACTAAGTTAAAATTTTCATAATTGTTCCAAAGTGAATAACTTGCCTGCGGAACTTTATCGAATTGTAATGCTTTAGGTAAATCGCGCTCACCAATATCCATATAACTGAAACGGCTGGGTAGCATAATATCGCTCTTAACACCTTCCAGCTGTGTTGAACCACCATTAATTCTATAAAACTTTTGAATGGTCATTTTCAACGCTCCAATGTCATCTTTTATATTTGTGTATCTGTTTAAATCTAATACACTTTGCACTGTTCCTTTTCCGTATGTTTGTTTACCCCCAATAATAACAGCTCTTCCATAATCTTGCATAGCGGCAGCAAAAATTTCTGAAGCTGAAGCTGATAATTCATTTACAAGCACTACCAAAGGACCGTTCCATTGTATTTTTGAATCGGTATCTTTTTTTACGTCAGCATCCTGACCTCGGTATTTTACCTGAACTATTGGTCCTCTATTAATAAATAATCCTGAAATTTCAATGGCTGTTTTTAAAGATCCACCACCGTTATTTCTTAAATCGATTACCAAACCTTCAATATTCTCTTTTTTCAGTCTGTCAATTTCAAGAGCCATATCTGTGGCAGAATTCCTATAATTTTTTTCATCAAAATCAATGTAAAATTTTGGTAAGTTTATAAGTCCAAATGTTCTTCCATCTTTCTTCAAAATTGATGATTTTACAAAAGTTTCCTCCAGTTCAACAACGTCTCTAATAATTGAAATTACTTTAATAGAGCCATCAACTTTTTTAACAGTTAATTTTACTTCAGATCCTTTTTTTCCTTTTATATATTCAATGGCATCATCTAATCGCATTCCAACAATATCAATTGGTTCTTCATCACCTTGTGCAACTTTTAATATTAAATCTTCCACTTCTAGTTCACCTTGTTTCCAAGCAGGTCCACCCGAAATAAGCTCACTTACTTTGGTGTAATCATTTTTCTTCATTAATCTTGCTCCAATACCTTCTAATTTTCCTGCCATTGAAATGTCAAAACGTTTTTTAAGGCTAGGATTAAAATACGTCGTATGCGGATCAAAATCTTCAGAAATACAATTTACATAGGTTGAAAACCAGTCAGAATAAGTAAGCTCATTCATTCTTTCATAAAAATCATTCATATTGTTCAAAGTAGCTTCTCGGGCTTCTTTTTCCAATTCTTTAAATGAAATTATTTTATATGAAGCGTCTTTTTTCTTCTTCTCCTGCTCGTTTAAAACTTTATCATGTAGTCTAGATAAGGTGCTGAATTTTAATTGTTTTAGCCAATTTTTTAAAAGTTGTGATTTTGTTTGAGCGAATTCAAAATTCTTGTAATCAACATCTAATATTTCATTTTTGCTGAAATTAAATTCAGTATCCAAAATTTCCTGATAATATATTTTTCCTTCATCAAAACGTTGTTGAAAACGATTGTGTACTAAAAAGAAAAACGATAAATTTTCATCTTTAATTTGGTCGTCAATTTTAGTTTTAAATTCTGAAAACTCATCAATATCAGCTTGTAAAAAATATCTTTTTGAAGGATCAAGACGGTCAATAAAATCATTGAATACTCTTTCCGAAAAAGCATCGTCAATTTCTTGAGGTTGATAATGCCCTTGAGTTAAAACATATTTTAAAATAGTTAATAAAACTTTATCTTTTGGGTCGTTGTTAGCATTTAAAGGAATACTTATTAATATACTTAATGCAACAACAAAGGGAATTATATATTTTTTTCTAATCATCATCTGTCAATACTTTTTTTTTATAACTACTAAAATAGTGCCATTATTTTAGAGAGGTGACTAATTTAACTTTTTTTTATAAAAACCCCCGAGAGGCTTTTGAAATTTTATCACTGTTTTTTATTTTACAAACTGCGTTTACTATTTTTTTTAAAATAAACTTACTTGCTTAACTAAAAATCGAAAAATTCATAGCTTTTTCTACAACAAGCACAATTTTTAGTCATTTTTTTGGTACCCAGAGATGTTGAAGTAATTCCAATAAATAGAAAAATAAACTATAAATGTATTTACCCCAACAATAAATATTACAATTATAATCAATTATATATTTGAACTTACTTTACAAAATGTTAAAGTTTAATAAGTTTAAACCAGATAATTTATAGTAATTTTGTTCTTTAACATATTTTATGATGAGCAAAAGACCTTTAATTTTAGTTACCAATGACGATGGTATTACTGCACCTGGTATAAGAATGTTAATTTCAATAATGAATGAAATTGGCGAAGTTGTTGTTATTGCCCCTGATGGACCTCAAAGTGGAATGGGGCATGCGGTAACAATTGCTGATACACTATATTGTAATCAAATTAAAGTGGATGATGGTCCGCAAATTGAATATAAATCTACTGGAACACCAGTTGACTGTGTGAAATTGGCTGTAAGTGAAATTCTAAAACGCAAACCCGATTTATGCGTATCAGGAGTTAATCATGGTTCAAATTCATCTATAAATGTTATTTACTCAGGAACCATGAGTGCTGCAGTTGAGGCAGGTGTAGAAGGTATTCCTGCAATTGGATTTTCATTGTTAGACTATTCTTGGAATGCAGATTTTGAATCATTAAAAAAATATATTCGTCAAATAACTATGAATGTATTAGAAAATGGGTTGCCCGATGGTGTAGTTTTAAATGTAAATTTCCCTAAAAGTAAAACCTTTAAAGGTATTAAAATATGTAGACAGGCACGTGCAAATTGGGTAGAGGAATTTGATAGAAGAAAGAATCCACAAGGTCGTGTTTATTACTGGCTTACCGGGAAATTTGTAAACATGGATAAAGGAGAAGATACTGATGAATGGGCGCTGAAAAATAATTATATATCGGTGGTTCCTGTTCAATTTGACCTAACAGCACACCATTTTATTCAAAAATTAAATACTTGGAATTTATAAAATTATGAAGCAAATAAATCGTGTTTTAAAAGAAATTTTAATTGGTTTTGTAATTGCAGTTATAGCAACATTATTTGGGTGTTTTATTTTTATCGAATTTTTCTCTCCGTACGATTTCAATAAAAGTATAAACCTAATTGTTGAAGGAAATTTAGAAGGAAAAGTATTAGTAATTGGTGCATTAGCAAACTTTTTTGTATTCTTTGTATTTTTAAAAAAGAAACAATTATATAGAGCAAGAGGTGTTTTGTTAGAAACTATTATCATTGCACTTTTAATAACAATATTAAAATTTATTTCAAAGTAATTTTATAAATGAAGTATTATATTATTTCAGGGGAAGCATCGGGTGATTTGCACGGAGCAAATTTGATTAAGCAGATAATTGACCAAGATAAAAATGCTGAAATTAGATGTTGGGGTGGTGATTTAATGCAGGAGGCAGGTGGAACTTTAATAAAACATTATAAAGATCTTGCCTTTATGGGTTTTGCTGAAGTTTTAATGAATTTAGGAACCATATTAAGGAATATTAAATTCTGTAAAAATGATATAAAATCTTTCCTACCAGATGTGTTAATTTTAATTGATTATCCGGGTTTTAATATGCGAATTGCTGAATTTGCCAAAAAAGAAAATATAATTGTTCATTATTATATTTCTCCTCAAATTTGGGCTTGGAAAGAAAATAGAATCCATAAAATTAAGCGTGATGTTGATGAAATGTATGTGATTTTACCTTTTGAAAAAGATTTTTATGAAAAGAAACATAATTTCCCTGTGCATTTTGTTGGTCATCCTTTAATTGATGCTATTTCAAATAGAAACCAGATTAATGAGGATAGTTTTAGAAAAGAATATCAATTATCAAATAAACCTATTATTGCATTACTACCAGGAAGTAGAAAACAGGAAATTAAAAAGTTACTTACGGTAATGTTAAAGATGGCTGAAAAATTTCCGGAGTTTGAATTTGTAATTGCCGGAGCGCCCAGTCAGGATTTCGAATTTTATAAGCAATATATTTCTAAAGAAAATGTTCAGTTTATTAGCAATAAAACCTATGATTTATTGTCTATTTCATTTGCTGCTATTGTAACTTCGGGAACTGCAACTCTAGAAACAGCTTTATTTAAAGTTCCTGAAATAGTTTGCTATAAAACTAGTTGGTTAAGTTACCAAATTGGTAAATATCTAGTGGATTTGAAGTTTATTTCATTAGTAAATTTAATAATGGATAAAGAAGTTGTTAAAGAACTTATTCAAAATGACTGCAATGAGGAAAATTTGGCTATTGAATTACAAAAAATAATGAGTGGATCTAAAAGAGATCAAATGTTTTTAGATTATTTTGATTTAGAAAAAAAATTAGGGGGAAAAGGAGCCTCCAAAAAAACAGCTGAACTAATTATAAAAAACACCAAAACAAGTTAGGTTTGTTTTTTTGTAACTGTAAAATAAATTTGTTTTACTACTTTTTGATTGAAAATGATTTTGAAATTTTATATTAAAATAATTTACTTTTAGTTAGAATTTAAATAAAGTACAAACATTTTTTTTGTAGTTTTAATGCGCTATGAAAAAATTACTAAAGTTTGTACCTGTACAACTTACTTTTTTTTTAATAATTGGAATTCTAACTGCAACTTTTTTTGAAATTCAACCAAAAACTGTATTTGTATTGTTAGGAGTATTGATTGTTGTTTTTGCAATAATTTATTTTTACATCAATAAGCAATACAAAACATCTGTTGTTTTTTCATTGATTATGTTTCTAGTCGTTTTATGTATTGGCATTTCTTGTGTTACATTGAAAAATCAACTTAATTATAAAAATCATTATTCAAACGGATATTTTAAAGTTGATAGTACGTATAATACGATTGTTACTGTTCAAAAAATTTTAAAATCAAATAACTATTATCATAAGTATGAGGTTGAAGTTAATAGCTTAAATTCAAACACAGTTTCTGGGAGTTTACTATTAAATATTCAAAAAGATAGTTTACCAGAAAAGCTAAAGGTTGATGATGTAATTTTTTTGAAGGCAAAATATGAATCAATTCCTCTACCAAGAAATCCGTTTGGCTTTAATTATAAAAATTACTTAAAAAACCGGCAAATTTATCATCAAGTTTATTGTTATAATAAGTGTTTTGTAAAACTTAAAACAACAAATAAATCTATCAATGGTTTTACTACAAGTTTTAGAGAAAAAATAACTACGTGCTTAAAAAGAGATGGTTTTAAAAACAATGAATTAGGTGTTGTGAGTGCTTTATTATTAGGTCAACGGCATATAGTAACATCTGATTTGTTGGATAGTTACGCAAAAGCTGGCGCGGTTCATATTTTGGCTGTATCAGGGTTGCATATAGGTATTATAATGTTAATTCTAAGTTTTTTATTAAAACCATTAGAATATATTAAACACGGAAAAACAGCTGTTTCAATATTAATAATTGTTTTATTATGGATGTATGCTTTTATAGCTGGTTTGTCTCCTTCAGTAGTTCGTGCAGTAACCATGTTTACGGCTGTTACCATTGGAATGTACTTAAATAGACCATCAAATATTTATAATACACTTATAATTTCTATGTTTGTATTACTACTTTTTAATCCTTTATATTTGTTTGAAGTAGGATTTCAGTTGAGCTATGCAGCAGTATTTTCAATTGTTTGGTTGCAACCAAAATTGAGTAATTTATGGAGCCCTAAGTATAAACTTACCAACTATTTTTGGCAATTATTTACAGTTTCATTGGCAGCTCAAATTGGAGTTGCTCCATTGAGTATTTATTATTTTCATCAATTTCCGGGGTTATTTTTTGTTTCAAACTTACTAATTATCCCAATATTAGGAATTATTTTAATTATTGGTTTTATAGTTATTTTTCTTTCATTATTAAATAATTTACCATTATCGTTATCTAAAGGATATATTTTTTGTATTAAAACATTGAATAATTTAGTTGATTGGATATCAAAGCAGGAATCATTCATTGTTGAAAATATTTCTATTTCTATTTTTAAATTGCTATTAATTTATGTTGCCATAATTATCTTTTTTAAATGGATTGAAAAACGGGTTTTTTATAGATTGGTTTTAAGTTTATGTAGTATTATTTTAATAATCGGTTTGTTGATTTTTGAAAAATTTAACTTACAAACTCAGGATGAAATTGTGGTGTTTCATAAAAATAAATCAAGTTTAACAAGTGTTAGAAAAGGAGAAGAACTTAGTGTATATAGCTCTGAGACAACAACGGGGAGTAATCGAATATTAAAAGATTATTTAGTAGGGAATGGTTTAAAAAAATACACACTTAAGCTTAAAAAAGACTATTTGTTATTTTCAAAGAACAAGGTGTTACTAATAGTTGATAGTACAGGTTGTTACCAATTTACATCCATTAAACCTTCAATCATTGTTCTTCAAAATTCACCAAAAATTAATTTAGAAAGATTAATAGATTTTCATAAGCCTGAACTTATAGTTACTGATGCTTCAAATTATAAAAACTATATTAAAATATGGGAACAAACGTGTTTAAAAATGAAAACTCCTTTTTACAATACGTTGGAAAAAGGAGCTTTTATATTAAATAAATAAAATTTTAGTTTATAAATTTATAGTTGAATGATTTATAAAACTCATTAAAATCTTCTTGAGTTTTAATATTTTTATGTTCATCAGTTTTAAACATTTTTAAATACAATTCAATTTGCTGAGGAGTTTTATAACCCTTTATTGGTGCAATTGTATTTCCCTCTTCATCTAAAAATAGCATTGTTGGATAAGCTCTTATACCAAAATATTGAGACAATTCATGAGAACTATTTCTACCTCTTTTGTTAGGATCAAAATTTGGATTTGAATATGTTTTATAATTGAAATTAATGGTTTCATTGCCTTCAGCATTAAACTTAACAGCATAGAAGTGTTGGTTAATATAATTAGCTACATCTTTATTCTGAAATGTATTTTTATCTAACATCTTACAAGGTCCACACCAAGTAGTATAGGCATCAATAAATATTTTTTTAGGAGTTATTTTTTGAGCTTCAATAGCATCTTCTAATGTTATCCAATTAATTTCCTGGGCATTTAGCGAAAATGCAACACATAAAATCGATATTATTGCTAATTTTTTCAATGTTATTTTTTTAAAATTTATTTAATTTGAAGCAAATAGTTTGCCAAGTTTACAGAAATATAAAAATTTATGTTATTCCGTGCATTAACTTTTTAATTTTCCTGTTTAAGGAAAGTATTAATAAAGCTGCAGCAAAAGGTATAATTGTGAATATTAAAAAGAAACCACTCATACCAGTAGCTTCAGATATTCCATCCATATGCTCAGCCATTAATGCAGCTAATTTTCCTGATAGCCCAGTAAATACATACCATATTCCAAATAAGAATGCTAACATTCTTGCCGGAGCTAATTTACTTACGTAAGATAACCCAACAGGAGAAATTGATAATTCACCCATTGTATGCAATAAGAAAGCTAAAATAAGCCAAATCATACTTACTGAAGCAGTTTCAGCACCTTTAGGAATTCCTAACGATCCAAATGCTAGCATTCCAAATCCTGCGGCTAATAATGTTAATCCTAATGCAAATTTTTGAGGTGCTGTGAATGATACTTTTTTCCAGAAGCTAGCAAATAACGGAGCAAGTGTAATAATAAAGAAAGGATTCAATATTTGAAACCAGGATGTATCAACCAAAGTTGAATCACCTGTTATTTTATCATAAACTCTAAAAATTACCAATATCCAAATTAAGATAAAACTTATGGAGATAAATAAAATAGTTAATGGATATTTTTTTATAATCTGTTTTGCTAATTTGAATATTATCCAGGATAATATTACCATTGGTCCAACTGATAATATAAAATCTACAATTTTGTAGATTAATCCCCAACTTCCAGCAAGTGTTCTTGCAGTATAATCACGTGCAAAAATATTCATTGATGTGCCAGCTTGTTCAAAACTAGCCCAAAAGAAAATCACGAAAAAGGCAATGATAAAAACTACCTTTAGTCTGTCGCTTTCTATTTTGGTATACCTACCTAACCTTCCAATTCCTAAAATTATAAATACTATTAAGGAAAGTAAAAAGAATACCGTAGATAAGGCTAATTCTATGTCAAAACCAAATAGATTGAATTGAGCTAAATTTTGAGTTAAAAAGTGCGAACCTCTTGTAACCACCGAGTACAATCCGTCAACAATCCACGAAATAGCTAGGAAACCTCCAATTAAGGTTAGTATATTATCTTTTTGTGTGAAAGGAACTAATTTTTGTTTTTCTTCTTCAGAAAGTTCATAAGTTTTTGGTTGAGGTTTAGAAGCAGCCTCACCAAAAATTGAACGTGCAAAATAAAATTGCAATAATCCAAATAACATAAATATTCCTGCCAATCCAAATCCCAATGTCCAGCTAAAGTTTTCTCCAATCCAACCAACTAACAAAGTTCCAATAAAAGCACCAGAATTTACACCCATATAAAAAATGGTATATGCTCCATCTTTTTTGTCGCTATTTGCGGGATACATTTTTCCTACGGTAGCAGACATATTAGGTTTAAATAATCCAGTTCCTAAAACTATTAATAATAGACCAACATAAAATAGAAATTTTAAATCAAAGCCTAAAGGAAGATCAGCTAAGGCCATTGAAGCATGACCCAAGGTAATTATTGAAGCTCCCACAATAATAGTTTTAACATGCCCCCATTTATTATCGGCAATCCAACCTCCTAATAAAGGAAGAAAATACACGAGCATTACGTACCAACCAAATAAAGACATTGCTTCACCTCTGGACCATCCCCATCCACCTTCGTCTGCTTTAGCAATTAAAAATAATATAAGTAAGGCACGCATACCATAGTAGCTGAACCTTTCCCACATTTCAGTAAAAAACATTACAAATAAACCTGCTGGATGACCTAAAACCTGGGTTTTAAAAAATTCGTTATTTTCTGTACTCATATTAAAATATTAGTTACCGTTTTTTTCTCTTGGCCTAATTACCATTCTGTCGTAAAAATATAAAGCCAAAATAGTTATAATTCCAATACCTACAATTACATACCAAATTTTATTTGGTTGATAATTTTCCCAAATAAATTGAGTCATATCTACTTCTGACATTCCCATTTTTTCTGATGCTAAAGCGAAATAATCATTTTTAGAGAAACCTTTTGATACTTCTGGCATTTGTATACCACGATTAGTCATTTCTGTTTGCAACAAACTTAATTTATCTGACCAAGCTTGATATAAGTTACCAGAAACAAATGTGGTTAAAAAGTTTCCTAAAAATATGGGTAAGAAATACGTTCCCATATACAAAGCTTCTTTTCCTTTTGGAGATATTAAAGCTATAAAGGAGGAAAATGTTGGATTGGTCATCATTTCACCAATTGCAAAAATTACAATACCTAAAATTGTGTAAAATCCATTTCCTGTGTAAAAAGTAATTCCAATTCCAATCGCAGCAATTACAAATCCTGTAATCATTGCACTAACGTGTCGCATTCGTAAGACAAAATATGATACAATTAATTGAAATAAAATAATTGAACCAGCATCAATATTAATTAGCATTTCAGGGTTAACTGAATCACCACCTCCACTCATTGCAGAAGCAATCCAAGGAGATACATTTGCAATTGAATCGTGCAATGCTTTTGTGTTTACCCAATCTTCAATAAAAGTTGGTAGTGTATAAAATAATTGGTTAAACATAGTCCAAAAACCTACCATAATAATTAATAGTACAGACAATCTGCTATCTTTAACCGCCTCAAAAATATTAGTAATTGAACTGGAAATTGCTTCGCCAAATGATTCAGTAGTTTTTTTCCGATCTTTTTCTTTATAGAAAAACAAGACAATTAATAAGTTAATTCCAATTACTATAGCAGCTTGCAGAAAAACTATTTTCCAACCATATTGAGTTCTTAAAGTTGATGAAAATGCAGGACCAATAAAACCACCTATGTTAACCATCATATAAAAAATACCAAATCCTAATGTAGAGTTCGATTCATCAGTATTCTTTGTGATTATTGCTGATGCCACTGGTTTAAACATGGCTGCACCTACTGCAACCCATAAAAACACAATGAATACCATAGTATAAGATTGGACTTCTCCCATAACATAATACCCAGAAATTAGCAATACATATGCTATAATTAAGGATAATTTATATCCAATTTTATCAGCAATTACACCAGTAATCATTGGTAATAAATATAAAATAGCAGTTACAATTCCCATTATCTGCCCTTTTTCGGTATGTGTAAAACCAAGCCCTCCTTCATCTGTAGAACCAGTTAGATATAATGCTAAAACTGCAAATAATCCATACCAAGCCCAACGTTCAAAAAGCTCCATGATACTAGCTATTCGAAAATTTTTATTGTAGGATTTCATTACCCCAAAAAATGATTTTTTTTCTGTACTCATAATGTGTGTTTAAGAATAAAAAAAGCTCAAGTACGACGTACTTGAGTCTTTCTAATTTATATTATTTATTGTAAAACATTTGATTTGTTCAGTGTTGTTATTCAACTCCGTGCATTAACTTTTTAATTGGCTTATTCAATAGCGCAATTAATAGTGCAATTCCTATTAAAACAAACCCAATTGTTGAAAATATAGAAATGTACTTATCCAATCCTTCACCTGCTGTTAAAGCAACTCCAGAATCGCTATGCCCTCCAGTTAATGATGCAATTTGACCACCAACATAGTTTGCAATTGCGAAACTTAAAAACCAAGCTCCCATTGCAGTACCTGCAATATTTTTTGGAGATAATTTTGTAACCATTGAAAGTCCAATTGGAGATAAAAATAATTCACCGGTTGTATGTAACAAGTATAAAACAACTAACGTTAATAAAGGTACCTGATATGCTTCATTCACAAAATGAAGACCAATATTTGTAACGAGAAAACCAAGAGCTAATTGTAATATACCAAAAGCAAACTTCATTGGAATACTTGGGTTTTTTCCAATTTTTGTTAGTTTTACCCACATTACAGAAAAGATCGATCCAAAAACAATAATGAAAAATGGATTAAAAAACTGCGTCATAGAAGCCGGCATTACCCAACCAAATATTTCTCTATCAACATTTCTATCAGCAAATAACGTTAATGATGTTCCTGCTTGTTCAAAACACGCCCAGAAAGCAATGTTAATAACCATGAAAATAATCAAGGCAATCATTCTATCTTTCCATATTTTAACTTTTCCAGCTGAATCCGCAGCTATACCTGCTTTAATTAGAGAAAATGAAATAAATAAGAAAAGAGAAATTAAAATATAATCCATCCAACTATTTTGCATAATTAAGAAATATGCAACAGGAATTAAAAATAGAGATCCAATAGAAACTGCTTGTGCTTTATTTAAAGGTCCAAAAACTTTTTTCTTCCCTTCTTCAGTGAATCCTAGTCCTTCAGCAGCAGCGTAATTATGTCTGCCAAACCAGAAAATTAATAGTCCAAGAAGCATACCTATACCAGCTAACCCAAATCCATACTTAAATCCATATGTTTCACCAATATATGCAATTACAGTTGTTGCCAAAAGTGCTCCAATATTAATTCCAATATAGAAAATTGTAAAACCTGAATCTCGTCTAGGATCATTGTCTTCATATAATTTCCCTACAATAGTTGAAATATTTGCTTTAAAATAACCGTTACCAAGAATTAAGGCACCCATACCAATCATTAAAAATTGTTCTGAACCACCTAAAATCAAAAATTCTCCAATAGCCATTAAAATTGCTCCTAATAATACTGCATTTCTATATCCTAAAAATTTATCAGCCATTCTTCCACCTAAAATAGGTGCTGCATAAACTAAACCAGTATATGCTCCATAAATTAATGCTGCATCTGCATCACCTTTCATTAAAGATTTTACTAAATAGAGTGTTAATAGTACTCTCATACCATAGTAACAAACTCTTTCCCACATTTCTGAAAAGAATAGGGTCATTAACCCTCTTGGATGCCCTTGTTTTATTTGCATATCTGTCATAATTATTGATTAATTGTTAATTTATATTTAAGCCTTAGTGATTTTAAAACTTTATGGTAATTTCTTATTTTTCAAATTTTGCTCGATAAAAGTAGTCATTTTATTGTAAAGATGTAAACGTGTGTTTTTACCTCTATAAATACTATGAGTTTTATCGGGGTATATTGCCTGTTCAAAAGGTTTATTAGCTTCAATTAAGGCGTTTGTTAAACGCATGGTGTTTTGAACATGAACATTATCATCGGCGCTACCATGAACTAATAAAAACTTACCTTTTAGTAAGTGCACATAATTTATAGGCGAATTTTCATCGTATCCTTTTGGGTTTTCTTGCGGAGTTCTCATAAAGCGTTCAGTGTAAACGGTGTCGTAAAATCGCCAATTTGTTACCGGCGCAACCGCAATTGCCATTTTAAATACGTCGTTTCCTTTTAGTAAACAGTTTGTACTCATATGTCCTCCAAAACTCCAACCCCAAATTCCAATTTCAGTTTTGTTAATATAGTTTAACTTTCCTAATTCTGTGGCGGCATCAATTTGATCAATGGTTTCATATTTTACCATATTTAAATAAGTTGATTTTTTAAAATCAGCTCCTTTAAGCCCAGTTCCTCTTCCATCAACACAAACTACAATGTAGCCTTTTTGAGCTAAATGCTGATACCAATAATCATTATAACTATTCCATTTATTTGCAACGGATTGTGATCCAGGACCTGAATATTGAGTCATAATCAAGGGATATTTTATAGTTGAATCAAAACCTAAAGGTTTTAATATCCACGCATTAAATGCCCCATTTTCTGTTTTTAAAGTGAAGAATTCTTTTTTTGAAATTTTATAGCCGATTAAATCTTTTGCTAACTCATTGTTGTTTAGTATTTCTTTAATCAGTTTCCCATTACTGTTGTGAAGTGTGTAAACAGGTGGTGTATTTGCATCAGAAAAAGAATTGATAAAATAGTTTAGATTAGCACTGAATGAAGCTGTATTTGTTCCTGAGGCACTTGTTAATAGCTTTTTGTTTTTCCCATTTAATGAAATAGCATACACCGTTCTGTTGATAGAACCGTCTTCAACCGATTGATAAAAAATTGATTTAGTAGACTCATTTACACCATAAAAATTGGTTACTTCCCAATTACCTGAGGTAATTTGATTTTTTAATAGGCCTTCCTTAGAATAATGGTAAATATGATTAAAACCATCTTTTTCGCTTGTCCAAATAAAACTATTGTTACTTAAAAAAGTTAGGTTATCATGAATGTCAACATAGGCTTTGTCGGTTTCATTTAAAACAATTTTTGACGTATTCTTGGATGCGTCTACAAAAAATAAATTTAAATTATTTTGATGGCGATTTAAAGTTGTAGCACTTAAAATATTCGCATCATTTGTCCATTTAATTCTTGGGATATACTCGTAGTTGCCCAAGTCTATTCTTGAAGTTGTTTTAGCTTCAGTACTGTAAATGTGAAGTGTTACTATCGAATTTTTTTCTCCAGCTTTTGGATATTTAAAAACTTGCTGTGTTGGATATAGCTCTTTTCCTGTAATATCCATTGAAAAAGTAGGTACTTCTGATTCATCAAAACGTAAAAAGGCAATGTGTTTGCTATCTGTACTCCATTCAAAAGCTTTCACAAAGCTAAATTCTTCTTCATATACCCAATCACAAATCCCATTTATAATTTCATTTTTTTCCCCATCTTTAGTAATTTGAAATAATTGATTGGTTTCTAGATTTTTAATATAAATATTATTTCCTTTAACATAGGCTACTTTTTTACTGTCTGGTGAAAAAGTGGGTTCTTGAATTTTATCGTCATCAATTAATTCAAGTATTTTTGTAGCTATATCGTAAGTAAAATAAATTCCTAAAGTTGAATGCCGGTAAATCGGTTCTATATCTACTCCTAAAATAAGTTTTGTTTCATTATTATTAAAGCTGTAGGTTTCAAAGTAATTTAGTTCTGTTAAATTTTTACTGTCAACTATGGTTTCAACCTTTTCAAGTGTTAGGTAACTGTATTTGTCAACACTTGTACTTCTGGTTTCTCTATTAAAATCTAAAAGTGTGTAATAATCACCTTGCATAGAGTTTAATTCGTTCAAGCCTTCAGTTCTAAAAGCTCCACTCCATATTTCTTCTAAAGTAATATTTCTTTTTTGAGCTGAAACAATGGAGGTTACCACTAAAAGGGCAAAAAGAATTTTCTTCATAAATTATATTTTCAAAAAATAAAGTTCAAGTTTAAGAAAAATCTATCAATTTTGGTGTGAATAAAGGCGCAAAAAATTCAATTATATCAATATATAACTATATTTAATTAATCAAGTATCTTTGCTTGTTGTAATTTAAGATTAAATATGTCTAAAACTGTAAACGGATTTTCAAAACTTACCAAATCTGAAAAGATTGAATGGCTAATTGAAAACTTTTTTAAAGGAGATGAAAATGCAAAAAAGATTTTGAGTCAGTATTGGAATGACAATAAAATTATTCAGGATTTACATGATGATTTTATTGAAAATACCATTTCCAACTACTATTTACCTTTTGGGATAGCGCCAAATTTTGTAATAAATGGAAGAGATTATACCATTCCAATGGCTATTGAAGAAAGTTCTGTGGTTGCAGCAGCTTCACTGGTGGCAAAATTTTGGAGTACAAGAGGAGGTTTTAAAGCTGAAGTGCTTTCTACATTAAAAATTGGACAAGTTCATTTTATGTATGAAGGTGATAAAGCTGAACTTGAAGATTATTTTAATGCTAAAAAAGAAGCTTTATTAAAAGCAACAGAAGCTATCACCAAAAATATGCGAAAGCGCGGAGGAGGCATTAGAGCTATTGAATTGCGTGATAAAACGGAAGGTTTAGCCAATTATTATCAATTGCACGTAACATTTGAAACCGTTGATAGTATGGGTGCGAATTTTATAAACTCTTGTTTGGAAGCTATTGCT
>ERZ1046740.283-NODE-283-length-44553-cov-7.519394_pt1 | contig 44553 bp, 41 predicted proteins | sample MGYA00383093_ERZ1046740 | MGnify/ENA primary metagenome ERZ1046740 (study PRJEB29581, sample SAMEA5548363) | metagenome | biome: marine; feature: coastal; material: water | depth 25 m | study: Short-term variability in the microbial, nano- and picoplankton... | reverse complement strand
TTTGTCTTCATTACACTGTTTTTTTGTGTAACGCTATTTCAGGACGAGACAATAATAACATAAAAAAAGCCAGCTTAAAGCTGGCTTTTTTTATGTTATTATTTTAATTACTCTACCGTAACCGATTTTGCTAAATTTCTTGGCTGATCTACATTACAACCTCTCATTACCGCTATATGGTACGATAATAATTGAAGCGGAATTGTTGTTAACAGTGGTGTAAATGGCTCTAAGGTGTCAGGTATTTCAATTACGTGATCGGCAATTTCTTTAACTGTTACATCACCTTCCATTACTACAGCAATAATTTTTCCTTTCCTTGATTTTATTTCTTGGATATTACTTACAACTTTTTCGTAATGTCCTTTACGTGTTGCAATTACTACAATAGGCATAGATTCATCAATTAAAGCAATAGGACCGTGTTTCATTTCGGCTGCAGGATAACCTTCAGCGTGAATGTATGAGATTTCTTTTAGTTTTAAAGCACCTTCTAAGGCAACAGGAAAATTATACCCTCTACCTAAATATAAGCAGTTTGGAGCATCTTTATATATAGCTGCAATCTTTTCTATTTTATCATTTATTTTCAATAAACTTTTAACCTTTTCAGGAATTAAATTCATTTGATTTAAATAGGTATGTAAAGCTGAATTTGAAATTTCACCTTTTAAGTTCCCTAATTTTAAAGCTATTAACGTTAACACGGTAATTTGTGTTGTAAATGCTTTTGTTGAAGCAACTCCAATTTCGGGACCAGCGTGTGTGTAGGCTCCTGAATTTGTTTCACGTGCAATAGATGAACCAACTACGTTGCAAACTCCAAAAACAAAAGCTCCTTGAGATTTTGCAAGTTTAATAGCTGCTAATGTATCAGCCGTTTCTCCAGATTGTGATACAGCTATAACAATATCATCTTTATTAATTATTGGATTTCTATATCTAAATTCAGAAGCATATTCAACTTCAACAGGAATTCTGGCAATATCTTCAAATAAATATTCAGCAACTAAGCCAGCATGCCATGAAGTTCCGCAAGCGACAATAATAATTCGTTTAGCATTTAAAAATTTAGTAATGTTGTTATCAACACTCCCCATTTTTATTATTCCTTCATCAGCTAACAGTCTTCCTCTATATGTATCTTGGATTGCATTAGGTTGTTCATGAATTTCCTTTAGCATAAAGTGTTCATAACCTCCTTTTTCAATTTGCTCCAAGTTTAATTGAAGTTCTTGAATGTTAGGAGTAACTTTAGTGTCGTCGCCAATTTTGAATACTTGAATATCTCTATCTAAACGAATAATGGCTAATTCTTCATCGTTTAAATAAATTGCGTTACTAGTAAACTCTATAAACGGAGAAGCATCTGATGCTACAAAAAACTCTTTATTATCTTCACCTACTCCAATGGCAATTGGGCTACCTAAGCGAGCAACAACAATTTCGTTTGGTTTTGTTTGATCAAAAACTGCAATAGCATACGCGCCAACTACCTGTGTAAGAGCTAGTTGTACGGCTTTTCCTAATTTGCAGTTATTTTGAATTTTTACTTCTTCAATTAGGTTTACTAAAACTTCGGTATCTGTATCGCTTGAAAAAGTATAACCTCTGGTAATAAGTTCTTTTTTAATAGTATCGTAGTTTTCAATAATACCATTATGAACTATTACAAGATCACCAGAATTTGAAGTATGAGGATGAGAGTTTACGTTGTTTGGAACACCATGAGTTGCCCATCTTGTATGCCCCATTCCTAAAGTAGCTTTTGATACTTCTTCTTTAGCAATGTTCTTTAAATCCTCAACTTTTCCTTTCGTTTTATATAAGTCAATTTTATCATTGTTCAATAGCACAATACCTGCACTATCGTAACCTCTATATTCTAATCGTTCTAGTCCTTTAATAACAATTGGATAAGCTTCTCTAAAGCCTATGTAACCCGTGATTCCACACATACACTAATTGTTTAATTTTGTGTAATTAATATCTAATTTAACTCTTTTATCTCCGGCACTTTCATTACTTCCATATAAAACAACTCCTTCAGGACTCCAACTAAAATTTTGTATTACTGAATTTATTGGTGATGTTGGAATATCGGTTGGATTGTAAACTTTTATTGCTAAAGTATTTAATTCAACCAATTCATTTTGTTGTGCTAATTCTGAAATATAATCAGTTATTTTTAACACGTATCTATACGGATTTCCATCTTCGTCATATTCTAATATACCTCCTACAACTGAAACACCTTCAGTCATCATATCAGTTATTTGATTCTTTTCAGAGTAATTATAAATAAATAATTGATTAGGAATAATATTGCTTGAAGCTAATGAGGCATTCTCATCTATATAAAAAGTTAAATTTGCTTCAGTAATTAACCAATTATTATTTTGTAATTCTTCTATTTCTTCATTTGTAAAAAAGTCTATAGTGGTTATTTCGCCAGCAGCTCCTTGAACATACAACTTATCAATACCACTTTGTTTAGAAACATTGTAATTTCGTTCGTAAACGTTTGTTTTTAATGAGCTAAAGGCAAAATCAAAAACGTGACTGGTTCTAACTCCTTCTTCTCCGTCAATATCATTGCCATTTAAATCCTCGTCTTCTTCTTCATCTTGGTTTTTTGAATAATAAATAGACATTTTTGCGTTTGCCATATTTAATGAAATAATATGAGCACTTTCAGTTAAAGAAGTTGATTCCAAATAAAGCCCTCTAAAATAATGAATAAACTCATCATTTGATGAAAACCCAACGTTTGAAGCATTATCAATAAACAATTGTTTAATAGTGTCTTCGTTTAAAGGTATATTAAGTGTAGGTTTTAAATTGTCTTGTTTTAATGTATCAATATCATAAACAGTAACCCCATCATTTAAATATCGTTTTATATAAGTAGTTGTGTCATTTGGATTTATTTTGAAATCTCCAGAGAACAGAGGTGTATTACCTTTCTGAAACTCTTTATCAGAATAATAGACTGCATTTTTTGAAGGATCATTAGGGTCTAAGGTATTCAAAAATGTTTTAAGTTCATATACTTCTAATTTAAATGCGTTGTTTGGATTTCCATATACTGAATCGATAGTAAATTGTGGTTTTCCATCATCAGCATCTTCAATTTTTGTGGCCTGATAAGGAATTGAAACAAGCACAGAATCAATATTTGCATTAGTATCAAAACTTTCAGCATAGTTAGTTGTATTAACAGGTAACGTGAGTTGTGATGCGATAGAAGCTTTTAATTCTCCAAATTCTTCATCGTTATAAACACCTAATAAATATTGACCTTGCCCATTTGTTTGAACTTTTTCAACAGCTACATTTTCAGTAATAACATCATAAGATTTTGATGTTGAACTAAACGTGTTATTGTCAACTAAACTAACACCTACATTTTCAATTTCTTTTTCACAAGAAACTACACCAACACCTACTAATAGTATAACAAGTAAGTATTTAAATTTTCTTACAACTTTTGTTGCCATATAAAACTAATTTTTTTGAATGAACTATAAAACGTGTGTTTGGTAAAAATCAGTATAAGCATTTTTAAAATCTTCCTCAGGAACAAATTCTAAAATCGGCTTGTTGCAGTTATTCACAAAATTTTGTACTTCATCTGCTAAATTTTCACTTCCCTTAATAACTGCATCTGAATTCTCAATAGCATTTATTAAAAGGTTTGTATAGTTTGGGTTTGTGATAGATTCAATTTTTGATTTGTCAATATTATCAAAACTCACTTTATTAACAAAATCTTTATTAAATGATCCTTCAAAACCATTATTGTATACAGAGGTAACAATTTTACTGTTTACAAATAGCGGATCATCTTTATAATATTCCTTTATATATAACGGAAGTAAACTTGCCATCCAACCATGAACATGAATAATATCTGGCGACCAGTTTAATTTTTTTACAGTTTCAACAACTCCTTTTGCAAAAAATATAGTTCGCTCATCATTGTCTTCAAATAAATTATTATCCTCATCCGAGAATAATGCTTTTCTTTTAAAATACTCATCATTATCAATAAAATACACTTGCATTCTTTCTTTTGGAATTGAAGCAACTTTAATAATTAATGGCATATCCATATCATTAATTACCAAATTCATACCAGATAATCGAATAACTTCATGTAGTTGATGTCTTCGTTCATTTATTAAACCAAATCTAGGCATAAAAATTCTGGTTTGTCCGCCATTACTATGAACCATTTTTGCAGCTTGGAATGAAGTTGTTGATAATTCATTTTCGGGTAAATAGGGAACAACTTCTGACGAAACAATCAGTACTCTTTTATCTTTCATAAATAAATCTTATACTTTTAAAGAATATGCAAAATTACGAAAATTTATATAGAATTTCACTTGAAAAACGTAAGTTTGCACGCTTTTAACGTTTATTAACAAATAAAGGATGTTAGTTTTCGCAAAAAATAAATCGATTAAACATAAAATTGATTCTTTAAAAAAAGGAACTTCAATAGGTTTTGTACCCACAATGGGAGCTTTACATAAAGGCCATTTATCCCTTGTACAAAGAGCTAAGCAGGAAAACGACATTGTTGTTGTAAGTATTTTTGTAAACCCAACTCAGTTTGACAAGAAAGAAGATTTAATTAATTACCCTAAAACAATTGATCAAGATTTAAAGTTGCTAAAATTAATGAATTGTGATATTGTATTTACTCCTTCAGCAGAAGAAATATACCAAAATAAGATTAAATCTCAATTATTTGAATTTGATGGTTTGGAAAATCAAATGGAAGGAAAACACAGAACTGGGCATTTTAATGGCGTTGGAACTATTGTAAAACGTTTATTTGAAATTGTAACTCCTAAAAATGCTTATTTTGGAGAAAAAGATTTTCAACAGTTGCAAATTATAAGAAAATTAGTTGAAAAATTTCAAATGCCTATTAAAATAATTGGTTGTGAAATTTTTAGAGAGGATGATGGATTGGCAATGAGTTCAAGAAATACAAGACTGACAAATAAGCACAGAAATGCCGCCCCATTTATTTATAAAATCCTAAAACAAGCAAAAATACAGTTTGGCACAAAAAATGCCTTAAATGTTGTGCAATGGGTTGAAAATGAATTTAAAAATAACCCATTATTGGAACTTGAATATTTTGAAATAGCAAATGAAGGAACACTTCATTCAATCAAAAATAAAAAACCAAAGCAAAAATATAGAGCATTTATTGCCGTTTTTGCTGGGAAAATTCGACTTATAGATAATATAAGTTTATAAAAATTAACCAATTAACCTAAAATTAGTACTTTTGCAAAATGCAAATAGAAGTTGTAAAATCTAAAATACACAGAGTTAAAGTTACCGGAGCTGATTTACAGTATATTGGCAGTGTAACTATTGATGAAGACTTAATGGATGCGGCAAACATTATTCAAGGTGAAAAAGTTCAAATTGTAAATATAAACAACGGAGAACGTCTTGAAACTTATGCTATTCCTGGTCCTCGAAAAAGTGGGGAAATTACATTAAACGGTCCAGCAGCACGAAAAGTTGCAAAAGGAGATATTATTATAATAATCACCTATGGAATTATGGATTTTGAAGAAGCAAAATCATTTAAACCGTCTCTTATTTTTCCTAACGAAAAAGATAATTCGTTAACATAAGTTGATTAATAAAATTAAAAAAACAAGTTTTATAATACTCCCAATAGCATTGGGAGTATTTTTAATTTGGTACTCTTTATCAAAGCTAACCAGTAATGATCTTGAATCTATTACCAACTCATTTAAAACTGCAAATTATTGGTGGGTGGGTTTATCGTTGCTTTTTGGTATTTTAAGTCATTTTTCACGTGCTTATCGTTGGCATTTTATGCTAGAACCACTTGGGTATAAACCACGGTATGCAAATAGTGTTATGGCTGTTTTAATAGCATATTTATTAAACTTATTTATACCAAGATCAGGTGAAATTGCTAGGGCAGCAAGTGTTAAAAAATACGAAGATATTCCTTTTGAAAAAGCATTTGGAACTATTGTTGCCGAACGTGTGGCCGATGTAATTATGCTTTTAATTATAATAGCTATTGCATTTTTTCTTCAATCTAATTTACTTAGTAGTTACCTGTTTAAAGAAGATGAAGGAAACAGTAATATTTATCTAAAAATATTTTTGTTTGGAGTTTTGCCAATTATTGGAATTATTGCATACCGATATTTCAAAAAATCAAAAAATCCATATGTAACAAAAATAATTACATTTATTAAAGGGCTAATTGATGGCGCTACAAGTATTTTAACAATGAAAAAGAAATGGGAGTTTATTTTTCACACTATTTTTATTTGGGTGATGTACGTGCTTATGTTTTATGCCGTTACATTTGCCTTGCCTGAAACTTCCAATTTGCCATTTGGAGCAATAATTGTTGGGTTTGTAGTAGGAGGATTAAGTATGGCACTTACAAATGGGGGTCTTGGGTCGTATCCTGTTTTTGTGGCAAGCGCTTTAGTATTGTATAACATTGATAACAATGCAGCTTTGGCTTTTGGATGGATTATGTGGACTGCCCAAACCATAATGGTTATTTTATTTGGATGTCTTTCATTGCTATTAATACCAATCTATAATAAATACAAAAAAACTAAGATTTCTTAGTATATTTATTGCTTTATAATTTATAAAATGGCTAAAACAAAAACATCTTTTTTTTGTCAAAATTGTGGTACTCAATACGCAAAATGGATGGGGCAATGTACTTCTTGTAAAGAATGGAATACCATAATTGAAGAGGTTATTCAGAAAGAAGAAAAACGTAACTGGAAGCAAACATCAGCTCCAAAAAAAGCGAATAAGGCATTAAAAATTGCAGAAATTTCTATCAATGAAGAAGATCGCATTCCAACTCAAAACACTGAATTAGACAGGGTTTTAGGCGGAGGTTTGGTAAAAGGGTCAATGTTATTATTGGGAGGTGAGCCAGGAATTGGGAAATCAACATTATTACTTCAAATTGCGTTAACACTACCTAAAAAAGTTTTATATATTTCAGGTGAAGAAAGTCAATCTCAAATAAAAATGCGAGCTGAACGACTTCAAATTTTAAATACAAACTGTTTAATTTTAACGGCCACAAATACGCAAAATATTTTTAGAGCTATCCAAGAAATTCAACCCGAAGTGGTGGTAGTTGATTCTGTTCAAACATTGTATACAGACTATATTGAGGCCTCGCCAGGGTCTGTTTCTCAAATTAGAGAAACTACGGCTGAACTTACAAAATTCGCTAAAGAAACAGCTACACCAGTTTTATTAATTGGGCACATAACGAAGGATGGTGCTATTGCTGGGCCAAAAATATTGGAACATATGGTTGATGTTGTGTTGCAATTTGAAGGTGATAGAAATCACGTATATAGAATTTTAAGAGCTAATAAAAACCGTTTTGGATCAACAGCTGAATTAGGAATTTATGAAATGCAATCAACTGGTTTGCGAGAAGTTGATAACCCTTCTGAAATATTAATTTCTCAAAAAGATGACAATTTGAGTGGTACTGCTATTGCAGCGACATTAGAAGGTATGCGACCTTTAATGATTGAGGTTCAGGCATTAGTGAGTACTGCAGTTTATGGTACACCTCAGCGTTCAGCAACAGGGTATGATACTAAAAGATTGAATATGTTATTGGCAGTTTTAGAAAAACGAGCTGGTTTTAGGTTGGGAGCAAAGGATGTTTTTTTAAATATTGCTGGTGGAATTAAAGTGGATGATCCAGCTATAGATTTGGCTGTGATAAGTGCTATAATGTCGTCAAATGAAGATATAGCTATTGAGCAGGATTTTTGTTTTGCTGCCGAAATTGGATTGGCGGGAGAAGTAAGGCCGGTTAACAGGGTTGATCAGCGAATTTTAGAAGCTCAAAAACTTGGTTTTCATAAAATATTTGTATCGAAATTTAATAAAATAAATAATAAAAAATTTCAAATTAAGATTGTGAAAATAACGAAAGTTGATGATGTTTTTGCAAACTTATTTGCATAAAAAAACCGAGTTTATTAACTCGGTTTTTTTATATAATTAATTGTAATTTACTTTTTATTAATTTGGGCAATATATTTCTCCAAAGCCATAGTCATTGAAGGTGTTTCAGGAGTTGGTGCTTGAATATTGCATTTCAAACCAGCGTTTGTTGCCGCTTTTATAGTTGAATTTCCAAATACCGCAATTGTGGTATTATTTTGTTGAAAATCTGGGAAATTTTTGAACAGCGAATCAATTCCAGAAGGGCTAAAAAATACTAAAATATCATAAAAAACATTTTCTAAATCTGATAAGTCACTTACCACAGTTTTAAATAAAACCGCTCTGTCCCATTCAATATTTAATTCGTTTAACATTTCAGGGATAATAGGCTTCAGTTTATCTGAAGAGGGTAATAAAAATTTTTCATCTTTGTATTTTTTCACTAATTTACATAAATCAGCAAAAGTTCTAGTACCAACATAAATTTTACGTTTTCTATAAACAACATATTTTTGTAAGTAGTAAGCAACAGCTTCTGATTGACAAAAATATTTCATTGAATCGGGAACAGGAAAACGCATTTCTTCGGCAATTCTAAAAAAATTATCAACGGCATTCCTACTCGTTAATATAATTGCTGAATATTTTGATAAATCAATTTTTTGTGCTCTTACTTCTTTAGCAGGCACTCCTTCCACATGAATGAATGGTCTAAAATCAATTTTAACTTTTTGTTTTTCAGATAATTCAAAATAAGGTGAATTTTCTGTTTTTGGAGCGGGTTGCGAAACCAAAATTGTCTTCACTTTCATAACTTCAATTTTGTACTTAAATAGTTAATTTAAAAATAATTATTAAAGGTGCTATTTCAAGTGCGCAAAGGTACAAAATAAAATAAAAAATATGATTAAAAACCAGTTTTTTATTATTAGCAATAAAAAGAAAGTATCTAACGCAAAGTAAAACGATAAAAAGAGTGAATGTTATTTTAAAAAAGATAACTTGAAAGGAATTAAGATAAATACAAAATATAAGTAATGGTAATATCCACAAAACTAAGTTATTAAGATAGCTGTTTTTTTCGTATTGCAATTTGTTTTGTACTTTTTGAAGATTAAAAATAGAAGCTAAAAAAAAGTTTGATAAAAATTTAAATCCAAAATAAATGAGTATAATAATCAGTATTGAAATAAATAGGTATACTGACTTATATCCCAAGATACTTTGTTCAAAAAAATCAAATCCTAAGTAAATAATAATTGAAATTACTAAAAATTGAATTGTAAAAAGTAACAATTGAAATAAATTAAAAACGCTGTTTTTTTCTTTATTATAATAAATTAACAAGTATTTTTTGGAAAAAAATAGAGTATTGGTATCTAGTAATTTTTCATTAAAAAGCACTTTCACTAAAACTAAAACAATTAATATAAATGCAAGTATAAATGTGAGCCAGTCGTTGTTCTCATAAATTATTTTGGAAGCTTCTAACATTAATATAGTTCAAATTTTAGCACAAAACTAGTAATAATTTGTTTTATCTTTGCCACTTAATAGAGTAATATGTCAAATACAGTTGTAATAGTTCCTACTTATAACGAAAAAGAAAATATTGAAGCCATTATTAGAGCTATTTTTTCTCAAGAAAAGGAATTTGATGTTTTAGTTGTTGACGATAATTCTCCGGATGGAACGGCTACTATTGTTAAAAATTTGCAACAAGAATTTTCAAATCTATTTATTGAAAACCGAAAAGAAAAAACAGGCTTAGGTACTGCGTATATACACGGTTTTAAATGGGCTTTGAAAAATGACTATGAATACATTATTGAAATGGATGCCGATTTTTCACACAATCCTAAAGATTTAATTAGATTGTACAATGCTTGTGCAAAGAATGGTGCTGACTTTTCAATTGGATCAAGATATTTAAATAATAAAATAAATGTAGTTAATTGGGATATTAAACGATTGATTTTGTCGTATTTTGCATCAAAATATGTTAAAATTATTACACGAATTCCTATTTTTGATACTACAGCAGGTTTTGTTTGCTACCATAGAAGAGTATTAGAGAATTTAGAATTAGATAAAATTAAGTTTGTAGGTTATGCATTTCAAATTGAAATGAAATTTAAAGCTTGGAAGCGTAATTATAAGCATAAAGAAGTTTCAGTTATATTTTCTGATCGAACAAAAGGTACATCAAAAATGAGTGGTTCAATAATATCGGAAGCTGTTTTTGGCGTGATAAAAATGCGATTAAAAGGATTGCCTAAATAAAGAAAAAGTAAAATGAATTTAACCCTTATTAAAAATGCTCAAATAGTAAACGAAGGAAAAATATTTGAGGGAGATGTATTAATTGAAGGTGAATTTATTGTTGATATTAATACTTCAATTAGTTCCAAATCCGCCAATACAACTATTGTTGATGCTGAAGGAAAATTTTTAATCCCAGGAGTTATTGATGATCAGGTGCATTTTCGTGAACCAGGTTTAACACATAAGGGAAACATTGAAACCGAAAGTAAGGCTGCCGTTGCCGGAGGAATTACCTCTTTTATTGAAATGCCAAATACCAAACCTCAGGCAACTACCCAAAAATTATTAGAAAAAAAGTTTGAAATTGCTTCTAAAACTTCATATGCCAACTATTCTTTTATGTTTGGTGGGACTAATGATAATTTAGAAGAACTACTTAAAATAAACCCTAAAAATGTTGCAGGAATTAAGTTGTTTTTAGGCTCATCAACTGGAAATATGTTGGTTGATGATGAAGAAATTATAAAAAAAATATTTTCATCAACAAAAATGTTAATAGCGGTACATTGTGAAGATGAAGCTACTGTTAAAGCAAATTTAGAGTTATATTTAAAAGAATTTGGAGATGATATTCCAATTGAAAATCACCCAAAAATTAGAAGTGAGCAAGCTTGCTACTTATCATCTACAAAAGCTATTGATCTTGCAAAAAAAACTGGAGCACGTTTGCATGTGTTTCACTTATCAACAGCAAAAGAAACAAGCTTATTCACTAACAAAATTCCTTTAGAAAAAAAGCAAATAACTGCTGAGGTTTGTGTGCATCACTTATGGTTTGATGATAGTGATTATAAAAACAAAGGATCATTTATAAAATGGAATCCGGCTATTAAAACCAAAGCTGACAAAGAAGGATTGTGGAAAGCACTACTGGACGATAGAATTGATGTAATTGCAACTGATCACGCACCTCATACTTTAAAAGAGAAACAGCAGGTGTATACCAAAGCTCCAAGTGGAGGACCATTGGTTCAACATGCACTACTTGTTATGTTGAAGGCATATAGACAGGAAAAAATTTCTATCGAAAAAATTGTAGAAAAAATGAGTCATAATCCGGCTAAAATATTTAAAATTGAAAAAAGAGGTTTTATAAAAAAAGGATATTATGCCGATTTAGTTTTGGTTGATATTGCTTCTCCTTGGACCGTAAAAAAGGAAAATATTTTATACAAATGCGGCTGGTCTCCATTTGAAGGAGATACATTTTATTCTAAAATTACTCATACTTTTGTAAATGGTAATTTAGTCTATGAAAATGGAAAGTTTAAAGATAATATAAAGGGAAAACGATTATTGTTTAATAGATCAAATGAAATTTAAAAATAAATATATTGTACTGTTATTTGTAAGTGTTTTTTTTACTTTTTGTACTAGCAATACAATTTTAAAAGAACCCAAAAATTTGATTTCAAAAGATCAAATGGTAGAAGTTTTGTCTGATATGTTATTGGCTAACGGAGGCAGTTCTATTAAAAATTTAAATCTTGAAAGAAGCGTAAATTATTATCCCTTAGTTTTTGAAAAACACCAAATTGATTCTGCTCGATTTAGTGAAAGTAATCATTTTTATATTTCAAGAATTGATGATTATAATGATATTTTAGCAAAGGTAAATGAGCAGCTAACTTTAAAAAAAGAAAATTTACAACTAATTATTGAAGTACAAGATTCTATTAAAAGAGTTCAAGATTCCATCAAACGCCACGGAATTAAAATCATAAGAGATTCCATTAATCGTAAAGGAATTAAATTTAAAAGAGATTCAATAAGTAAAAAAATGATAAAGAAAAAGAGGTTACCTTAAGTCACTTATACACGTAGTAGTTTCTTTTAAAAATAGTACTCTATAGTACAATTTTTTCATTAAAAAATATTCACCTAACAAGTTCCTTTGTTTTGCTTAAAAGATTGTTGTAGGGCTCATTATTCAATAATATTTTTAAAAGCTAACCTTATGAGTTTTTCAAATATTGCTTACAAATTCGTTCAATACAATTATCAATGGATTCAAACTTGTAGTTTAGATCTTTTTTAATTTTTTCAGAAGAATAAATAAATTTATTATGAATAGATTTTGAGGAATGTTTTGTTAAAATTGGAGGCTTGTTAAAAATTAGTGTTCTCATATTCTCTATACGCCACATAAGTTCACTCATTATTTTAGTCACTTTAATTGAAGGTCTTTTTTTACCAATACTATCTGCTATTTTGTTAAAAACATTTCTAAAACTTAAATTTTCAGAAACTAAAATATAACGTTCATTTTTTATGTCTCCCTTCATTAAAAGAACCATAACTTTAACTACATCTTCAACCGCAACATAAGCTGTAATACCTTCCGAATAAAAATTTAATCCCTTATAAATTTTATCAAAAATAGCACCTGGACCATTTTCCCAAAAGCCTGCACCTAAAATTACACCAGGATTCACAATTACAATATCAACACCTTCCTGTGATGCTCTCCATACTTCCATTTCACTACCATATTTTGTGATAGCATAGCCATAGTTGCTGTTTTCAAAATTCCATTCGTTATTTTCATCAATAATTTTTGAATTCGTACTCTTATCAATCGAAGCAACAGAGCTTACAAAACATAATTTTTGAATATTTTTTTCAATACAAAAGTTTACAATATTTGCGGTTCCGTCAATATTAATTTTTCGCATAATTTTGTAATCTCTTGGATTAAATGAAATAAATGCTGCAGCGTGGTAAACTTTTGTCACATTATCAAAAGCTAATTCTAACGAAAATACATCTGTAATATCAGCTTCAATCCAATCAATTTTATTAAATAATGTTTCAAAATTTGAAGTATAATAGGCAAATACAGATTTAACAGCATTTAAATCGCTGTTTTTTCTATAAGTAGCTTTAACTATATCATTTTCCAAGGAAAGATTATATAATAAATGCGAACCAACTAAACCTGTACCGCCAGTGACCAGTATCATAAAACGAATGTAACAAAAATGTTTGTTAAAAGTTATTTCTACAAAGTAAAATTTTATCTTTGCTGAAATTAAAAATTTCGAGAATGAATTTTGTTGAAGAACTACGTTGGAGAGGCATGTTGCACGATATTATGCCTGAAACTGAAGATTATTTATTAAAAAATAAAACTACCGGTTATATTGGGTTTGATCCAACAGCCGATTCTTTACATATAGGAAGTTTAGTGCCAATTATTATATTAATGCATTTTCAAAAAGCTGGTCACAATCCAATTGCATTGGTTGGTGGAGCAACTGGTATGGTTGGAGATCCTTCAGGAAAATCAGATGAACGTAATTTATTGGACGAAGAAACTTTGAATAAAAATGTGGCAGGTGTTAAAGCTCAATTGGCACGGTTTTTAGATTTTGACAGTAATTTAGAGAATGCCGCTCAACTGGTAAATAATTACGATTGGATGAAAGGCATATCATTAATTGATTTTGTGCGAGATGTTGGTAAACACATTACGGTAAATTATATGATGGCAAAAGACTCTGTTAAAAAACGTTTAGGTTCAGATTCGCAAGCCGGAATGAGTTTTACGGAATTTACTTACCAGTTGTTTCAGGGATATGATTTTTATCATTTGTACAAAGAGAAAAATTGTAAGTTGCAAATGGGAGGGTCTGATCAATGGGGGAATATTACTACCGGTACTGAATTAGTAAGAAGAAAAGCCCAAGGAAAAGCCTATGCACTTACGTGTAAATTAATAACCAAAGCCGATGGTTCCAAATTCGGAAAAACAGCTGGAGGTAATGTTTGGTTAGATGCTAAAAGAACATCTCCGTATAAATTTTATCAATATTGGTTAAATTCTTCTGATGTAGACGCTGAAAAGTATATCAAGATCTTTACTTTTTTAGATAAAGAAACTATAGAAACTTTAATTGCTGAACATAAAGAAGCGCCTCATACGCGAATTCTTCAAAAGAAAATAGGGGAAGAGGTTACTATTATGACTCACGGAAAAGAAGCATACAATAATGCTATTAAAGCTTCTAATATTTTATTTGGAAAATCAACTGCCGATGATTTAAAATCGCTAGATGAACAAACTTTTTTAGATATTTTTGAAGGAGTTCCTCAGACAGAAATTTCAAAAGAAGCAATTAAAAACGGATTAGATATTGTTCCGGCTTTTGCAGAAAATGAATTTTTAAAGTCGAATGGTGAGGTTCGTAGAGCCTTAAAAGAAAATTCAATTTCAGTAAATAAAGAAAAAGTGAAAGAAGACTTCTTAATTACTGCAAATGATTTAATTGCGGATAAATTTGTGTTATTGCAGCGTGGTAAAAAAAATTATTTTTTATTAAAGGTAATTTAAGTTTGTAAGTAATAAAAAGAAATATTTAAAGACTGCTGAAAGGCAGTCTTTTTTAATTTTATAACACCATTAAATTGCAACCTCTTATATCTGAATTATCAAAACGACCTAAAACTTCAAAAGTGTTGTTTGGGTAAGTTTTGCCTAAATCCTGAGTAGCAATAAATGAGCAGGAATTGATATTTGCTAAATCAATAATATTAATTCCTCCCGATTTTTCTTCAGGTAAAATAGAAAGAGCATCTTCGGTATCTCTAATTAGTACTTTCATCCAAGGCGGACATTTAAAAACACCATTTCCTTTAGAATAAGCCTGGCTTAGTAATTCCGTCATCCCATACTCTGAATGAATTATTTGCGTTCCAAATCCTTCGCACAGTTGCGAATGCAATTCTTCACGAATTAATTCTTTTCTTCTACCTTTCATTCCCCCTGTTTCCATAATAATGGAATTTTTCAGGTTGAATTTGTATTTTTCAACTAAATCTAACAGTGCAAATGAAACTCCAATAAGGAGAGTTTTTTCGTTTTTTGACTCTAATTCAATTAAATGTTGCTTCAATTCATCAAAATTATCAAGATAAAAACCACTTCTTGGTTTTTTTGATTTTTTTATTAAATCATTTACCATATAAACTAGCGATGAGCCATCTCTTTCTAAATAGGAAGGGAGTAAAGCTAAAACAGTATAGTTTTCAATATTCCCATAAAAATATTCAAAACCTGTTAAGTAACTTTCTTCATAAACCTTAAGGTTTGTTATTAAATGTTTACTTTGAACACTACCAGTAGTACCGCTACTTAAAAAGGTTTTTTGTATACTTTTTTTAGAAGAAATAATTCGATGCGACTTAAAAAATGGTATAGGTAAAAAAGGAATTTCATTCAATGTTTTAATTGAAGAAATGTTGGTTTTTAAATGAGTTAAAAAGGTTTTGTATACCAAGTTGTTTTTTGCTTGAAACCGAAAAGTTTCAAGGGCAATTTCATTAAACATTTGAGCCGATTGTATGTTAAAAATGTTACTTATTGCCATAATAATTTTGAAAACATCACAAAAGTAATGTAAATTTACGCAACCTATTATCTTTTTAGGAATCTTATTAACAATTAAAACATTCGCTTTTGGAGTTGAATAAACTCATTAAACAATGTGCTAATAACAATCGAAAAGCACAAAAAGAAATTTACCAACTTTTCGCTGGTAAGTTATTTTCTATATGCTTAAAATACTCTAAAAATAAACAAGAGGCTCAGGATAATTTTCAAGATGGATTTATAACTATTTTTAATAAAATTGGGCAGTTTAAATTTAAAGGGTCATTTGAAGGTTGGATCAAGCGTATTATGGTAAATACTGTTTTGTTGAAATATCGAAGCAGAAGAGTGTTGAATATTGTTACCGAAGAAATACCAGATGAGGTTGTTGTTAATATTGATGATGATGAAGTTTCTTTAGATTTTTTATTGAATCTAATTCGAGAGTTACCGGAACGGTATAGATTAGTTTTTAATATGTATGTATTAGATGGCTATTCTCACAAAGAAATTTCAAAAATGCTTCAAATTGCTGAAGGTACTTCTAAATCTAATTTAGCAAGAGCAAGAGTAATTTTAAAACAAAAGATTGAAAACTATCAACAACAACAGCAATCAATATAAAAAAGATAAAAGTTAAAAGTGAGAGATAATAAAAACATTGATAGATTATTTCAGGAGAATTTAAAAGATTTTGAAGTTTTTCCTCCAAACAGAGTTTGGGGTAAAATTGAAAAAAACCTTCCATCAAATTCTCTAAAAAACCGTTTCCCTAGATGGTTTAAAATTGCTTCAGTAGCAGCAATGTTGTTACTTTTATTTGGTATTGGAACTATTTACTTATTACCCAAAGACTCATTGGCAATAACATTTTTTTCAAAAACACCTGAAAAAAAACTACTTAATACTAATGAAGAGAGCATTGAATTGGACACTAAAAAAGAGGTAGTTCAAAAAACAGAAAAAAAGAATCAAAAAAAACCTTTAAAGAATATATTAGATGCTAAAATAATAATTAATGACATTGAAAAATTAGCTGATAATACTATTGAAAAAACCAATATTAATAAAAAGCCATTATCGCAACATCAACTTTCTGATACTAAAAATTTACCTTTTACAAAAACCATAGATAATGTAATTAAAAGAAATCTAAAAACGAGTAAATTTACGGTTGCAACTATTTATGCGCCTATTTATCTAAATTCTTTTGGTGATGGTTCTGGTATTAGTTCTCAATTTGGAGATAGCCCAATTTCAGGGAACAACTCATACTCATATGGGGTAAAATTAGCTTACCAACTAAGCAATAAATTTAGCGTGCAGTCAGGTGTAAACCTTATAAGTATGGGGTACACTACTAACAATGTTTATATAAGTCCAGGTGTTTCCTCTATAGGTTATGCTGATTTATCTTCAAATCCTTTTGAAGGTCCATCTTCTTTAAAAGATACGAAAGGCGTCAATCTATCCTCCAAAACAGAAAATAATATTGGAAGTTTAAATCAAGTCTTTGGTTATATTGAAATACCTATTGAACTTAAATACAATGTTGCCAATGGGAAATTTGGCGTTAATTTAGTTGGTGGATTTAGTACATTGCTCTTAAATAGAGATGAAGTATATGTTGAAACAAATAGTTTTACTCAAAGTTTAGGTGAGTCAAACAATTTGCGATCAATCAATTTTAGTGGAAATATTGGAATTGATGTTGATTATTCAATTAAGAAAAATTTATACTTAAACATTTCCCCAATGTTTAAAGTTCAAACAAATACCTTTTCAAAAAACACCGGAAGTGTGTTACCATACTACTTAGGTGTTTATACAGGATTAAATTATAAGTTTTAGTTGGTTTATTATTTGGTTGGTTACCAAATATTGAATAAAGAAAGTCTTTTTATATATAAAAAGGCTTTCTTTTTTAACCGTTATTATTTGTAGATTTGCTGTAACCAATTATAAAATAAAATACATATTATGAAAATCGCAGAAACTACTCAGCGAATACAAAATGCGCTCTATAAATTAGGCGTAAAAGAAATTAACTCAGGGACATCTACTGGGAGTCAATTTTTTGGAAGAGGAAATGAAATAGGTTCATACTCACCTGTGGATGGTAATTTAATAGGAAAAGTTGCTACTACTGCCAAAGCAGATTATGAAAAGGTAATAACCACTGCTCAAAAAGCTTTTAAAACTTGGCGATTAATGCCTGCACCTCAACGCGGTGAAATTGTACGTCAGTTTGGAGATAAATTACGTGAATTAAAACAACCTTTAGGTGAATTGGTTTCTTATGAAATGGGGAAATCGCTTCAAGAAGGCCTGGGTGAAGTTCAGGAAATGATCGACATTTGTGATTTTGCAGTAGGGTTATCACGTCAGTTACACGGTTTAACCATGCATTCTGAACGACCTGGTCACAGAATGTACGAACAATACCATCCTTTAGGTATTGTTGGAATTATTTCAGCATTTAATTTTCCGGTAGCTGTATGGAGTTGGAATACGGCGTTGGCCTGGATTTGTGGCGATGTTTGCGTTTGGAAAGCTTCAGAAAAAGCACCTTTGTGTAGTATTGCTTGTCAAAATATAATAGCTAATGTTTTAAAGCAAAATAATTTACCAGAAGGAATTTCATCCATAGTAAATGGTGATTATAAAGTTGGTGAATACATGACTACCGATAAGCGAATTCCTTTAATTTCAGCAACAGGTTCAACTAGAATGGGTAAAATTGTTGGGAAAACTGTAGGTGAACGTTTAGGAAAATCGTTATTAGAATTAGGAGGAAATAATGCTATTATTGTTACTCCAGATGCCGATTTAAAAATGACTGTGATAGGCGCAGTATTTGGTGCAGTTGGAACAGCTGGACAGCGTTGCACTTCTACACGGAGATTGATTATTCACGAATCTATGTACGATAAGGTTAAAGATGCTTTAGTGTCAGCTTACAATCAACTACGAATTGGAAATCCTTTAGATGAAAACAATCATGTTGGTCCGCTTATAGATAAAGATGCTGTAAAAATGTACGAAAATGCTTTGAATAAGGTTGTTGATGAAGGAGGTACTATTTTAGTTGAAGGTGGTGTTTTAAGTGGAAAAGCTCATGAAAGTGGTTGTTATGTAAAGCCTGCTATTGCTGAAGCTAATAATAATTTTGAAATAGTACAACATGAAACTTTTGCACCAATTTTGTATCTGCTTAAATATTCGGGTAGTGTAGAAAATGCCATTGAAATTCAAAATGGTGTAAATCAAGGTTTGTCTTCGGCAATTATGACTAATAATTTACGTGAAGCTGAGCATTTTTTGTCTGTAGCCGGTTCTGACTGTGGAATTGCCAATGTTAATATAGGAACATCAGGAGCTGAAATTGGAGGTGCTTTTGGAGGTGAAAAAGAAACTGGAGGTGGAAGAGAATCTGGTTCTGATGCTTGGAAAATTTATATGCGTAGGCAAACAAATACTATAAATTATACTACTGAACTGCCTTTGGCACAAGGTATAAAGTTTGATTTATAAAATAATTATGAATAAAAAAAGCCTCACATTGTGAGGCTTTTAAATTTATTTTATAAACAGATTAATATGCTCTTTTGTTGTTTCCTTCATAAAAATTAATAAAGGCATCATTTACAACTCTATAGCCGCCAGGTGTTGGATAATCACCTGTAAAGTACCAGTCTCCTAAATGGTTAGGACAAGCTTTGTGTAAATTCTCAACAGATTGATAGATAATTTCAACTTTAGAATTAATATCTTCTGTTTTTAACATTTCAGCTATTTTACAAGAAATTTGAGCATCAGTAAATGGCGCATAGATTTCTTTCACCGCATTTAATATTTCAGTATCTTCAAATTGTTGTTGATTTTTACACTTTTTATATACTTCATCAACAATATGATATTGTTTGGTTTCTTTTAGTAATGCTAATGCTGCTCTAAAAGCAATAAAATCACCTAACCTTGCCATATCAATTCCGTAACAATCAGGAAAACGAATTTGTGGTGCTGAAGAAACAATAATTATCTTTTTTGGATTTAATCTGTCTAGTATTTTTATAATACTTTTTTTCAAGGTTGTTCCGCGAACAATACTATCATCAATAATAACCAAATTATCATTAGGTTTTACAATACCGTAGGTAACATCATAAACGTGCGCTACTAAGTCATCTCTACTGTTATCATCAGCAATAAATGTTCTAAGTTTTGCATCTTTAATTGCTAATTTTTCAATACGAGGTCGCGCAGAAAGAATTTTGGTAACCTTTTCAGAAGACAATAAATTTTTTCCATTCAAAATGGCTTCTGTTTTTTGTTTATTTAAAAAGTCGGCTGCAGCTTCACGCATTCCGTAAAATGATGTTTCTGCTGTATTTGGAATGTAAGAAAATACAGTATTTTTAACATCATTTTCAATTTTTTCCAAAATTTGAGGAAATACTAATTTTCCTAATTTTTTTCGTTCTTTATAAATATCAGCATCACTTCCTCTTGAAAAATAAATTCTTTCAAATGAACAGGCTTTTTTAGGTAATTGTTCTCTAATTTGTTCAATTGAAACATCGCCGTTTTTCTTAATAATTAAAGCATTTCCATGTTCTAATTCTTGCACATCTTCGATCGCAACATTAAATACAGTTTGAATAACAGGTCGCTCAGATGCAACCACTACAACCTCATCATCTTTATAATAAAAAGCTGGGCGAATACCCGCTGGATCTCGTAACACAAAAGCGTCTCCATGACCCAATAAACCAGCCATAGCATAGCCACCATCCCAATTTTTTGCTGAACGCTTTAGAATTTTTTTAATGTTAATTCGTTCTTCCAGCAAAGGTGAGGCCTCCTTTTTATTGATATCTATTTCTTCTTTTAAATCTTGGTACATTTTTGTGACCTCGTCATCAATAAAATGGCCAATTTTTTCCATTACTGTAACCGTGTCGGTTAGTTCTTTAGGGTGCTGCCCAATTTCAATCAAATCGTTGAATAAACGTTTAGAGTTAGTCATGTTGAAATTCCCGGCAACAATTAAACTTTTATGTCTCCAATTGCTTTGGCGTAAAAATGGGTGTACACTTTCAATACTATTTTTCCCAAATGTGCCATAACGAACATGACCTAAAAACAAATTTCCAATATAAGGCGCATTGTTATTTTGCCATTTAACATCGTTTATTTTATCAGGAAATTCTTCGTTTAAAGAATTAAGTCTTTCGTTAATTTGTGAAAAAATATCTTGAATTGGTTGAGGTTTGTTTGAACGAACTCGGCTAATATATCTTGTGCCAGGTTCTACATCAAATTTTATACTTGCTAAACCTGCACCGTCCTGACCGCGATTGTGCTGTTTTTCCATTAACAAATACATTTTATTTAAACCGTAAAAAGCTGATCCGTATTTATCTTTATAGTATTGTAATGGTTTTAATAATCTAACCATTGCAATTCCACATTCATGTTTAATGGCGTCACTCATATTTTTTGTTTTAGTTTAGTAGTGTTTTTAACAAAAAAATCCGCACGTGTGCGGATGGTTATTTAATTTATTTCTATATCAAATTGGGTTAACAATTTAAATTGTAACAGTCTTTTTTGGATTTCGTCATGGGTTAAATCTTCCATTCGTTCAGTACCGAATTTTTCAACACAGAACGACGCTAAATTTGAACCTGAAATCACAGCTCGTTTCATATTATCAAAAGAAATATCTTCAGTTTTAGCCATATGACCTATAAAACCACCAGCAAATGTATCACCAGCCCCCGTTGGATCAAAAACTTCTTCTAATGGAAGCGCTGGAGCGTAAAACACATTGTCTTCGTGAAATAAAAGTGCGCCATGCTCTCCTTTTTTAATAACTACATATTTTGGCCCCATTTCATATATTTTTTGAGCAGCTTTTACCAATGAATATTCGCCTGAAAGTTGACGAGCTTCTTCATCATTAATAGTAATTACATCAATTTTAGGTAATACTTCCATCAATTCATCCCAAGTATTATCCATCCAAAAATTCATAGTATCTAAAACTACTAACTTTGGTCGGTTAGGTATTTGTTTTATTACCTCCATTTGAACTGTTGGGTGAAGATTACCTAACATCAAAAATTCACAATCATTAAAATTTTCTGGTACTTTTGGATTAAAATTAGCCAATACATTTAAATCGGTCACCAAAGTATCACGAGAATTTAAATCATTATGATATTTTCCTGACCAAAAAAATGTTTTTTCATTTTCAATAATTTCAACACCATCGGTATTTATGTTTTTTTCATTTAAACTTTCCAAATATTCCTTTGGAAAGTCTCCGCCAACAACCGATACAATTCCAGATTTAATGCCAAATTGCGATCCTGCAAGTGAAATATATGAGGCTGAACCGCCTAATATTTTATCAGTTTTTCCAAACGGTGTTTCAATAGCATCAAATGCAACTGTTCCAACAATCAATAATTTACTCATATTTTAAAGAATTATCACTGTTTTAGGCTGGTATAATTTATGTTAATATTTTTTTAAAACAGCCAATGTGATTACTTTTGCAAAAATAAGTTTAAAAAATGACTATCAAAGAAATACAAGAAGAAATTATTGACGAGTTTTCAATGTTTGAAGATTGGATGGAGCGATATGAGTACATTATAGAGCTAGGGAAATCATTACCAATAATAAATTTAGAATATAAAATGGATTCTAATCTAATATCGGGATGTCAAAGTAAAGTTTGGTTGCATTCAGAAATTAATGAAGGAACTATTTCTTTTACTGCGGATAGTGATGCCATATTAACTAAAGGTATTGTAGCGCTGCTTTTGCGTGTATTTAACAATCAAAAACCCGCTGATATTTTAGCTGCAGAACTTTATTTTGTTGATGAAATTGGCCTGAAAGAACACTTGTCTCCAACACGCGCTAATGGGCTGGTATCAATGATAAAACAAATTAAATTGTACGCGTTGGCTTTTCAATCTAAATTGAGTTAATAATTGTATATTTGCACTTATTTAGATTGATTATAAAGAAGAAATACTACCATGAATAGTGAACGAGTTCAAGAATTAGGTGATAAAATAGTGGAAGTTTTAAAAACTATCTATGACCCTGAAATTCCTGTTGATATATTTGAATTAGGATTAATTTACGATGTTTTTGTAAGTGAAAACAACGATGTTAAAATATTAATGACACTTACTTCTCCCAATTGCCCGGTAGCTGAAACATTGCCTGTAGAAATTGAAGAAAAAGTTAAAACACTGGAGGAGGTAAAAGATGCTGAAGTGGAAATTACTTTTGATCCAATGTGGACCCAGGATATGATGAGTGAAGAAGCAAAATTAGAGCTTGGTTTTCTATAAAATGACTAATGAAATTGTAAATAGAGTAGCTAAAAGCGAACTTAAAACTATTGATCTTGAAGAATACTATCCTCAAGGTGTTCGAATAGTTTTAGATATAAAACCCTGGCTTTTTCAAGAACTTATTTTAAAAGAAAATGATTTTAGAGCGCATCTTAAAAATCACAATTGGAAACAGTATAAAAATCACTTTGTAGCTTTAACTTGTTCTTCAGGTGCTATTATACCTTCTTGGGCTTTTATGCTAATTTCAACATATTTAACTCCTTTTTCAAAAAAAATAGTTGTTGGAAATTTAATGGAATTAGAAACTGCACTTTTTACAGAAGTAGTTCAAAATTTAAATATTGAAACATATAAAAATAAGCCTGTTATTATAAAAGGTTGCTCAAACAAACCAATCCCTGAGACTGCATACACTCAACTTATTGAAAAACTACAACCTATTGCTAAATCCATAATGTTTGGTGAGGCATGTTCCTCAGTACCTCTTTTTAAAAAAGGTAAATAATTTGTATCTTTTCAGTACAGTATGACAAAAATTTATATTTTCGCTGACTAATTTTTAACTAAAAAGAACATTATGAAAAAAGTAAAATTACTAGTTGCTTTTGTATTGTTATGCTCAGTAACATTTGCTCAAGAAAAAGAAGAAGGTCCTAAAGATGGATGGACTAAATCAGGAAATATTTCATTTTTATTAAATCAATCAGCTTTTGATAACTGGATTGCCGGAGGACAAGGAAACATTACCGGTACCTTAGGTTTGAATTATGATTTCAATTTAAAAAAAGGAAATATAAACTGGGATAATAAATTAATTTTAGCATTTGGTTTAACTAAAATTAAAGGACAGGATACACAAAAATCTGATGATAGAATTGAATGGAATTCATTATTAGGTAAAAAAGCTTCAGGTTACTGGTTTTATTCTGCCTTTCTAAATTTCAAAACTCAATTTGCTGATGATTTAGATAAGGATACCGAAGGTCCAACTAAATTTTTATCTCCTGGATATTTACAATTTGGTCCAGGTATGTTGTGGAAAAAATCAGATAATTTAAAAGTAAACTTTGCGCCAGCAACTGCTAAATTAGTTATAGTTGATAAAAATTTAACACAACCAAATGAAGCTTATTTTGGAGTTGAGGAAGGTAAAAGTTCTCGTTTTGAATTTGGTGCTGCAATTGGTGCTTACTATAAATTTAATTTGATGGAAAATGTTTCGATGGAAAATATTTTAAATTTATATTCAAACTATTTAGAAGATCCTCAAAATGTAGATTTAGATTACACAATGAATATAGTAATGTCTATCAACAAATATTTATCTGCAAATTTAAGTTTCCAAACTATTTATGATGACAATGCTTATCAAGGCTTTCAGACCAGAGAAGTTTTTGGTTTAGGTGTTAATTATGGATTTTAGTGATACTAAAAATATTTGATAACTATGAGCTCTTGGAAACAAGAGCTCTTCTTTTTTATAAAATGAAAAATATATTACTTATTTTAGCAATTAAATAACCGCTAAAATGTCATTACTTTTATTATATGCTTCACTGTCAATTTTCTTTTCTTTTCTGTGTTCAATATTAGAAGCTGTTTTACTGAGTGTTACTCCAACTTTTATCAATATTAAAAAACAAGAAGGAAAAAAATTCGCTATAAAACTTGAGAATTTAAAAAAAGATGTTGATAAGCCTCTTATAGCTATTCTTACGTTAAACACAATTGCACACACTGTTGGTGCTATTTTAGTAGGTGTACAAGCTGAAAATTTAGGGTATGAAATAGATATTCTTGGATTTAATATTGTTGGGATAGTTTCAGCAATAATGACCTTATTAATTTTAGTAGTTTCAGAAATAATTCCAAAAACCATTGGAGCAACTTATTGGAAGCAGTTAGCAAGTTTTTCGGCAACAGCCTTACAGCCATTAATTTTTATTTTAAAATATACAGGTATGTTATGGCTATTACAATTAACAACTAAATTAATTGGAGGTAAAAAAATACATGGTTCAATTTTAAGCAGAGAAGATTTTCATGCAATGACCAATATTGCTGAAGAAGAAGGAGTTTTTGAAGAAAATGAAAGTGTTATCATTAAAAATTTGTTAACCTTTAAAGATGTTCAAGCTAAAGATATTATGACTCCAAGAACAGTTTTAATAACTGCCGACTCAGATACTACCATACAAACCTTTTTTGAAGAGCACCCTAAACTTCATTTTTCAAGAATTCCAATTTTTAAAGAAACAGCAGATTCTATTTCAGGCTTTATTTTAAAAAGCGAAGCTCTAGAAGCTATTATAAAAGGAAAAGGTTTGGAAACTTTAGGAACATTAAAAAGAGAAATTCTTGTTACAAATAGAAATCTTCCTATTCCAGAATTATTCGAAAAATTTATTGCTGAGCGAGAGCACATTGCACTTGTTGTTGACGAATATGGAACTACAAGCGGGTTGGTAACAATGGAAGATGTTATAGAAACACTTCTTGGGTTAGAGATTATGGATGAAAGTGACAACGTTGCAGATTTACAATTAGTGGCTCGTAAAAGTTGGGAGGCACGTGCTAAAAAAATTGGCTTAATTGAAAAAGATAGTGAACAGCATTAATTAACAAAACAAATATAACCCCTCGTATGGAATTTTTAAACATACCTCTTTTTGACGATGATTTTTATAAAATGATGTTTCGTTTTCTAATTAACATTGGATTTTTAACAATCATTATCCGATTTTTATATTACCAAAACTCAAAACGAAAAGACTATTTATTTACGTATTACTTAATTAGTATCATTGTATTCTTTTTATGTTTTACACTTAAAAAATATGAACTTGATTTAGGTATGGCTCTTGGTCTTTTTGCTATATTTGGAATTATTCGTTACCGAACTGATCCCATTGAAATTAAAGAAATGACGTATCTTTTTGTGGTAATTGGCGTTTCTGTAATTAATTCATTAGCGAATAAAAAAATGAGTTATGCTGAAATTATTGGCGCAAATGCTATTATTGTTTTGGTATTAACTATTTTAGAACGTTACTGGACTTTAAAGCATGAGACTATAAAATCTATTGTGTATGATAATCTTGAAAATATTAAACCTCAAAATTACAGTCATTTAAAAAGTGATTTAGAGGAAAGAACAGGTTTAAACATACATAAAATTTCAGTTGGTAAAATTGATTTTTTTAAAAATGTAGCTCAAATTACAATCTACTATTTTAACGGAAATAAATAACTTCCATTTTCCAATAATATTATTTTATGAAGCATTTAATTATAAAAAAGAATAAGATATTTCTTGTTACAATAATTTTTATTTTTAGTTTAAATTTTATTTTTTCTCAGTCAGATAGCCAAAAGGATTTGAATAGTTGGACAACTATTGGAATTGAATATAAGTTAAATACTAAATGGGAGTTTTCACTGGAGGAGCAATTGCGTTTAAAAGAAGATATTTCGGTAATTGATGAGTATTTTACGCAATTTAATACGGAATATTTATTGTTTAAAGGTTTTACAATTGGTGCAGGAGTACGATTTATTAAAGAAAACGACAATCGGGGAAAAATTCAGGGATATGAAGATCATTTCAGATTTCATTTTCAATCATCATTTAAACATAAAATTAATAAACTGGCTTTAAAATACAGGCTACGTTACCAAAATAAAAATGAATTAGGGAAGGATGATGTTACTAATCAGCATATTCGATTTAAAACCTATGTTGGCTATAATTTTAAAAATTGGAAATTAGATCCAAAATTTTCAGCGGAATTGTATCACAAAATTGGTGATGAAATTTCTAATAAATTTGACAAATACCGATTTACCTTAGGAACAGAATATAAGTTTAAAAAACTGGGTAAATTGAATATTTTCTTTAGAGTGGAAAAAGAGCTTAATGAATTGTTTCCTGAAACAACAAATATTATTGGTTTAAAATATATTTATACCATTAAAAATTAATGATAATTAAAAAAGGTCTCATAATTAATTATGAGACCTTAAAAATTGTTTAAGATTACTCAATACTATTTAGTAAAAAGTTCTTGCATTACTAATTTAGGCTTTCTGTCAACAGTAAATAAACCCCAGTGTTTTTCAGGTTCAAGAGGTTCTGATGAGCCTTTCCAAGGTTCATCAAAAGCTTCAAAAACAAAGGTAAGAATTTCATCTTCCGTACTCCAGTTTACCAAATCGTTGTAATATGTTTCCTGATTTTCTTCACTTACATTACTTGGGCAAATACCTCTTCCATTTGAATTAGTAGCCCAACCAGCTTCAGTAATTACTACTGGTTTATGTGGATATTTTTCAGCAATTAAGTTATAATTTTCTTTGGTATAGCCTAAAGCATCATGAATATTTTTATACTCCCAAACCGGATAGGTGTGAATAGAAATAAAATCAACTTCTTCAGCCAAATCTTTTAACTTCTCAATCCAAGGAACATAATTTTCACAAAAAGTAACAGGTTGTTTCGCTCCTTTTTTAATCATTCTTACGTACTCAATAACACTTTCAACCGGTACATAATGATCTGTCCAATCAACGCAAGCTTCATTACCTGCTGATAGTGAAAAAATAATTTTAGGATACTGGTTTGCCAATTGAATCAGTTTTTTAATTTGATTCAAGTTTTTAGTTTTATTTTCAACCAATTCTTCTTCAGAATATGAACCTCCCCAAGGGCATCCAAAATTATTCATTTCACCTGCGATATAGGCTCCAAGCATAACTTTAAAATCAAGTTTTTCTTTTTGGATAACGTCTAATACAATTTCAGAATGTTTATCGCAATCGTATAAGCGAAGGTATTCCCAATTGCCTTGAAGGATTAAGAGATCTTCTTTTATTTCCTCGTAACTTGGGTAAACCAGTCCAGGGCATTGTCCTACCCTAAAGCCGGAGTAGCAAATTGCCTTTCCCGGCTCTATATTTAATTCTTTTGAATATTTCATTTAGTAGTAATTGGTTAAAAAATATTTTAGGTGTATTTTTTAGAATTTTAGATTTTCATCTTTATCCCAAATGCCCCAGTATGCCCCAACATCTCCTTCAGCACCTGTTTTCCATGATTCATCAAATGATGAAAAGTAGAACATTTCAATATTCTCTTCTACTGACCATTTTTGTGAATTTATAAAGTATTTTATTGCATTTTCAAATGAAGGTTCAGCTCCATAAAAAACTTGACCTTTATTGGTCCATCCAGTTTCTGAAACAATAACTCTTTTCCCTTTTGCAGCTTTTAAAGCTCTATTATACATGTCTTTCATATATAATAATGAATACTCTAGTTTACAACCTTCCCAATAAGGGTAGCAATTTGCAAAAATTACATCACAAGCTTCTGTTATTCTTGGTCTATTTGCAAACTCATAGTATGCATCAACATAACCTACAGGAATACCTGGGATTGCCTCTTTAACTTGATTCATAAAGTCTAAAAGTTCATCTTCAGTTAAATCACCTCTATACATTACTTCGTTACCAACAGCTGCTAAATCAACATACCCATCTTTAGCAAGTTTAATAAGGTTAGCTATTTCTTTTTTATTAATCTCATCATCGCTACCTAGCCAGGCACCAACCATAGTTTTAATACCGTACTCATGTGCAATTACCGGAATAAGCTCATTACCATCAGTACAAGAAAATGAACGTATCCATTTTGTATATGGCTTAATAATTTCCATTCTTCTTCTTATTTGCTCTTCAGTAATAGTGTCACCAGGTTGCTGCCCTTCTTCGTAAGGACTAAAGCACAAACCATGCATACCATTATTTAATACTTTTGCAAATAAAGCTTGTAATTCTTCTTTTGACTTGTTTTCGTGATTGATTTCAGCTAAGGATAAAACTTTTTCTTTTCTAGCAGACATAAATTTGTTATTTTATATATTTATATTGTTTATTTCAATGTAAAAATTAATTGTTAAAACCAGTCTTAGTGTTTATTTTTTTTTGCTACGAAAGTAAATAAACAATTTGTGATAATTAACATAATATGTTAGATTTGAAATTGATAAGACATTCTATCTTTAAAAAATTAGATGTTTCAACAAACATAGTAATAGCATTGTAGGTGCGACTACTAAAAAATCATAACTAAAATAATGCGGCAATTTACTTAAGTTATTTGAATGTATAGTAATTTAATACCTATACATAAACTATACAGCTGTAAAATGAAACAATTGTTTATATAGCTTAAAAAACATAAAGTGCTAAAAAACAAGCAATAATAGGTTGAGTGTTAATTTAGAAAATATGATATTTATAGATTTATTGAAGAAAAATAATGATAGTTGTAAAGGATGTGTTGTGTAAAAAGGCTAAATATAACTAGTTTGCCTCTAAAAAATTATGCTAATTATCATGTTTAGAGTGGGTAAATGTCGAGGTTGAGGTTAATTTAGCATTTATTTTGTGGATCACATTTTATGTTTAAGCGATTTTTAATAGAAAATTAATATGATAGAATAGGTAGGCAAATTTTATTTTTTGAATTTTGTATAAAAAATTGAATGTACTAAAAGTGAATAATGAATCTACTTATAAATTCAAAGATTTAATACCTTTAAAAAACTATGAAAAATTTATTTATTTTGGCAATTATTGTATGCACTCATACTATTTTGAATGCACAAAAAGTATATTCAGTTAAATATAAGAATCAGGCTGATGTTTCGGTTTTTATTGTAAAACACCAAAACCAGGCCCATTTAAAGGTTTTTAGAGTTGAATACAAAAATCAAGCTGAAGATAATAATGGAATTTGGTTCTTTACCAAATATTCAAATCAGGCCGAAAAGAAAATTCATTTTGTTGATTATGCAAACCAAGCCGATTTAAAAATTTACTTTGTAGATTATAAAAATCAGGCTGGCTGGAGAGATTTATCTAAGAAATATTTAATGTATTAGGCAACCTGTAACAACAGCATCAAACTTATTTAAATAAATTCTTATTTTATAAAAAATAGCTGTCTATTCTTAATTTTGTATTCTCTAATTCTTCTGTCAAAATTAGACTTTTCTGAAATTATTAAATCCTCAGTAATTCCAAATAACGCTTTAAGTTTAAAGTTTAGTTCATCTACTTTTTGTAATTTTAATCGTTCATTATGCGCTCTGCTAAATTGTTCTTTTTCTACAAGTTTTAATATGAATGTTGAATTTACTGTTTCTTCTTTTATAAGCAATTGTAATATTTTTAAATTTGTTATATCTAATTCAATAAATTTTCTTTTGTACTTAATCCCATTTTCTAATAGTACTACTTTATTGTTGCGTTTATAAATAATTGTTAATACTTTAAATAGTGCAAATAACAGGCCTAAACCTAAAGCAAAAAATACTGATAGTTTTAAATTTTTATTATTAGTATATAGTTTTTTGGTGCTAATTAAATCGCCAATCATTTCAGATTCTTGAGCTTGATTAAAAAATAGTTGATTATTTTGAGCATAAAGAAAATAATAGCGGTTGTTGTGAAAATAGGAAGTAGAACCAAGAGCAACATATTTAGACTTAAGCCCTTTTTTATATTCTTTCACAGTATTATTCAATATATCAATTACCGTAATTTTAAATTTGTTGTTTATCATTAATTTATTATTTACTATAAATGGTAGCTGATATGTTTCATTTTTTTCTATAAAATCAGTATTTCCTAAATGTGTCCATTTTTTATCTGTAAAATTATAGTTCCATAGCTTTTTATTGAAAATTTCGTAATGTTTATCATTAGGATTCATATGCATTGAATTGAATACATAAAAGTCGTCTCCTATTAAAATATGCAATCCTTTGAACGAATTTTCAGGAATCTCTTGGGAGTTTAAGGGTTTTACAACTTCCCATTCATTCAACGAATGATTGTAGTATGTAATAAAATTTCGTGCACTCCAAAATCCATAGCCTCCAAATCGGTGAATTTTTGAGTTGTATGAAAAATTATTAGAATACATCTGCATTTTATGATTAAATGAGTTGTCTATTCGCACAATAGAATCATTTCTATTTTTATAAACCAGCCCACCTGCTTGATGTATAAAGTAAGAAACAGAATCAATCATTATTGGGTTATATATTGAAATATCAAAATGTTTTTCGGTAAAAACAGGAATGCTATCAACTTGGAAATTATCAAGGTTTATTTTTTTGTAGAAATTTTTCCCATACGCATATATAACATTGTTTTTTCTGTCTAATAGCGAATGCTCAAAGTTTTTAAAATTTCCAATAAAAATATTTTGCGCGTGCAAATTGAATAATGCTGTTGCAAACAGCAAAATAGTAAAAGCAATTTTTCTCATTTACCAAATGTACTAAAAAAGAACATTATAAGTGAATAAAAATAATAATCTCATTAATCTACGACAATGCAATTATATCTTTGAGATGATTTAATTTTACCAAAGTTTTAAAGCTATAGTATTGTGTTTAATACATAATATAGCCCCTTGTAAATTTAAAATTATGAAAAAACTCTATTCGATATTTGCATTCATAACACTATTAATTATCTACAGTTGTGAAAATAATTCAGAAAATTCCAGCAACTTAATATCAACTAATACTATGGCAAAAGATACTATTAACGGAACTTACACATACAGCAATAACTATGTTTTAAATGAAATTACCATCAGTGGCAGCAGTTGGTATGGTAAAACAATGGTAGTTACAGGTTTTGGATCAAGTTATGATAAAAACGCAAACTATGATAACGGAACTGTTAAAGGCAATAACCTATATGAAAGTTCAGGAATGATAAAAATTGGGTATGTAAGCGGTAAAAGTCTTATTACCTCAATAGGTAAAAAACGTATAACACTTGTAAAAAATACGCTATGAATAAACCCCAAAAACTATAAAAAAAACTATGAAAAAAACTATGAGAGAGCCAAACGTGAGAGTTGATCTAACTAAAAAAGATTTCACTAATACGGAACAAGTTAATACAGAAGCAAAAAGTGCTAATATCATCGGAATTGATTTTGGTCGTTTATTTACGAAAAAAACAAGGAATGTTGATGGTGGTGCTTCAGCAATAAGTTTAGCAAGTTTGCCAGTAGTAGGAAGCTTATTGAGTGACAAAATATCAAATTATACACATTGCAAGTTAATGATATCGAATCCTGGTTATGAAGTTATTTTTTATCCGCAATATAAAGTAAAAGTTGTTAGCACAAATTAGAAAAAGAACTATGGAAATATTTGACATATTTACGAAAAAACGAAAGTTTGTAAATGGCGTATTTGGAGAATTAGTATATACTACCTTCAAAGATTCTTCAAAAAACTTCTACGATGGAAAAGTGAAATTCCAAGGAAAAGAAATTGGACTCATTATTGATGCGGATAAAAATGGACCAACCATTGAGCAAAAAGATTTTTTTAAAAAGTTAGATAATGAGTATGCTGAAATTAAAGAAAAAATAATCCTTCCTTTTTTAAGAAAAGAATTAGAGGAAAATGTGAAAAATTCTGGACTTGAAAATTTTGATTCTGAATATGAATTTGACGGAATTTCAATCGAAAAAATAAAAAATGGAACAACTTATAGGTCGATAACATATGATTCAAAACCAATAAGGCATTATGTTTCGATTGACTTTATTGGAATGAAACCTAAACATATGACAATTGACGGATAAAAACTTGTGCTAACAACCTATATTATTCATTGCTAACACTCGCCTTTTTACGAAAATACTCGTAGATTTCTTATTTTGATTGTATTTGCTAAATTAGTTGCTGAAACACGCAACGAAATCATATACATTCAAGATGTTATGTGCAATAAGTTTGTATTTATAATTCATTACCTTCTTCAGTATATTCGTTGTATAAAAAGTTGTTATACGGAAAACGAGTAATGTGTATTTTTTTTACTTCTTCAAAAACTTTGGCTCTAAATTCTTCTAAATTTTCTTTGTTCAAAGCTGAAATAAACAAACAGTTGTTATCTAATTTATTCATCCAGGTTTTTTCCCAGTCGGCAAGTGTATGGTGTTTTTTAGTTTTTTCAGTTACTAAATCATCGTCATCAATTGTTTCGTGTTGGTAAGCATCAATTTTGTTAAAAACCATTATGGTTGGTTTATTGGCGCTTTTAATTTCGTCTAAAATTTTATTTACCGATGCAATATGATCTTCAAAATTAGGGTGTGAAATATCAACTACGTGCAATAACAAATCTGCTTCACGCACCTCATCTAAAGTTGATTTAAAACTTTCAACCAATTGAGTAGGTAGTTTTCTAATAAACCCAACGGTATCAGTTAATAAAAAAGGAATGTTTTTAATCACTACTTTTCGAACAGTAGTATCTAACGTTGCAAACAATTTGTTTTCGGCAAAAACATCGCTTTTGCTTACCACATTCATTAATGTTGATTTTCCAACATTTGTATAACCAACCAATGCAACACGTACCATTTTTCCACGGTTTTTACGTTGCACAGCCATTTGCTTGTCAATGGTTTTTAATTTCTTTTTAAGTAAGGTTATTTTATCACGAATAATACGTCTGTCTGTTTCAATTTCTGTTTCACCAGGACCACGCAATCCAATTCCCCCTTTTTGTCTTTCAAGGTGTGTCCATAAACGTGTTAAACGAGGTAATAAATATTGGCATTGAGCTAATTCAACCTGTGTGCGGGCATAACTTGTTTGCGCTCTGCTTGCAAAAATATCAAGAATTAAATTTGTTCGGTCAAGTACCTTACAGTCTAAAACTTTTTCAATATTACGTAGTTGTGATGAAGAAAGTTCGTCGTCAAAAATAGCGGTTTCTATACAATGAGCGTTCATATAATTTTTTACTTCATCTAACTTTCCAGCTCCAATGTATGTTTTAGGATTGGGTATATCTAACTTTTGGGTAAAACGCTTTACAGCAGTTCCACCAGCAGTCAAAGTCAAAAATTCCAACTCATCTAAATACTCATTAGATTGATCTTCATTCTGATTTTGAGTAACAACTCCTATTAAAACAGTTTCTTCTGAAGTAACTTTCTTTTTTTCAATCATACGTTAATGCCTTGGGCTAAATCAGTTTAAATATTTGACAAAGATACCATATATTTGAAATAATTCTAATACGTTTTAAACTGATTTTATTCTAAACAGAGGAGCGAAATTTTTTATAAATAACTAAAAAAAGCTCAAACTTTTAAGTTTGAGCTTTTTTAATTAAAAATTAAGTTTCGTTTATTTTATTACAATTGGCATAGTATAGTGTTTGTGAGCTTTGCCAGGTTTTGCTAAAACTTTACCATTTAAGTTTTCTCGTACAAATGTTAAAACAGCGCTGTCTGTTGAATTAACTTTTAAAATAACTATTTCTCCCTCTGAACTGAATGTAAAAGTAACTTTCACTTCAATTTTAGCATTAATAGTGTGGTTTGAATCTTGAACTAATTCTACAATTTGTTTTCTGATTTCATCTTTTGAAATTTCAGGATTTACAATGTTATTCGCAAATAAACTTGTTGTTCCTAATACCAAGGCAATTGCCATTAATTTAAATTTATTCATAACTTATATATTGAAATATTTACTTTGTTTAACTACTCAAATTTACTTCAAAAAACACTTGTTTTTTACTTTTTTAAATTTTTAGTAAATGTATGATAACATTTTTAATAAAATATATATACTATAAAATATAGATATATAAAATGTTAATAACACAATAAATTAACAAAATAATATGTTAAGATTACGATATATGTAATATTTAAAAATTACAAAATGAACAATTTCGGCGTATTTTAGCTAAAAAAGTTGTTTTTTGTAATATAAATTTTAGCTGTAAAAAAGTAGTATTACTATCTTAAATTTGGGTTGTAATTATCTGGAGCAATTTGAGGTGAATTTGGATTAGAAATCAACAAATTATTTGCATTAGAATAAATAGTCCATTCGTTAGCATTAAAACCAGGATTTGGTTCAATACTATCAATATTTCTAACAGCTCTTCCGTCTAAATATTCCCAATTTGTTCCATTACCATCTTCTCCAATTACACCATAAATATCTATGGTAGTATTTGTATTATCAACCAATTCAAATGAATCATCACCATTTCCCGACATGTAGGTAGTTTCAATTTCGGGCGTATCACCAAAAATTGCAGAATAACCTGTATTAGCTATAATTAAAAATTCTCCTGCAGCAATGGACTGACCTGTTAATATTAATCCACCACTTGAAGCAGAGGTAGAGCCATTCAAATACTTGTTCAATTTCCAGCCGTTTAAATCAATCTCAGTATCTCCTGCATTGAATAATTCTACAAATCTGGCAGAAGTAGCATTTGAAGGGTCTGCTATTTCAGTAATCATAATTTTAGGAATAATTACCGGGCATGTTTCAAAGGCTTCTGTAAAATTAACATCACTTGCAGTTCTCACTTCTAAATATTCACCTAAAATACCTGTGATATTCCCGTGATTTTCTGGAAATAATTCATTGGCAAAACTTGCATTGCCGTTAGTAAAAGCACCTAACTTTTTAGATTCACCGCAGGTTTCTAATGTTCTAATTCCGTTGGCTGTTCCACTATAATATGCAAATGCTTTTCCTAATTCATCTTCAACTAATTGTACATTTTGAATTGTGACCAAGGTGTTTTGATATATTTCATTATCAATATTTGCAATTAAAAGCGCGGTTGGAATTATTTCAAAAGACTCTTCACTATTTATTATAAAGGAATTGAAATCTTCTTCATTAATTTCACTTATGGAAGAACCATTTGTGTAGCCTAAGGATAAAACACCGGCATCCTTGTCCATATAGAGCCTGTCAAGTTTTACAAAAACTTTATCTCCAATAGCATAGCTGTTAAAAAGTGCATCACTTTCTACTAGAATTTGAATTCCTGTTGTAGGATTTTCAAGTGCATCCTGAATAATTAATCGTTCTCTAAAATTACCATTTTCATCACTTGAAATTACATAGCCTTCTGCAATATAATTGTTTGAAATTCCAAATTCAACCATATTTTCTTCATACATAGCTGCAACTTCAGCAAGAGTAATATTTGGTGTTAAAGCATTTGAATAATCACAGCGTGCTTCGGTTAAATTTACATCATTTGTATCTCTTATGTACAATTGAAAATCGTTGTAATAATTGCTGAAAATAGCAACTACACTACCTTTTCCTTCAGGTAGTACATTGCTTTTAAAACTGGCGTAACCAGAATTTCTAACTTCAACACTACCAACTAAATTGCAATTGGTATTAAAATTTTGCAATGTTCTGTTTACCGTTCTGGTATTATCAATATTGGCATATGAGTTCCCTAAATCTTTAGGGCTAAACTGAACATTTTCTAATTCAACTAACATCTCTAACATATCCTTATTTAAATCGGCAATAGCAACTTTTTTAGGGATAATAGTGGTAACTTCACAAGAGCGCACTATATGATTATCTAGCTCAAAAGTTGAAATTCCTTCTAAATCAGAATTACTAATTTTTCCAATTTGTAAACTTCCATAACTATAGTCAATTGCCAAACCATTTAGCTTCACATATATTTTTCTTCCAACTTCATACTTTGTGTAAATATCGGTTTGATCTATGGCTATTTTTATTGCTGAAGTTGGATTTTCAGGTTGATTTTGAATAGATAAGGATTTATAAATATTTCCAGATTGATCACTTGAAACTACATAACCTTCAATCACAATATCGGTTTCAAATTGTGTACCTCCAAAAGTATACATATCTTTAATTTGATCTAATGTATTTGTAACGGTTAATGTTTGCTCAATACAAGCGACATTTGGAGTTGAAAAATCTGAATCTTTAACGCAACCAGCAATAATAAAGCTGGTTATGACTACTAGAGTTTTATTGATATATTTATTTTTCATAGCTAAATATTTTTAAAATCTTACGTATAAATTAAAATAATAGGAAGTATCGCTGTTGTACCAATATTTTGATCCAAAAATGGGACTTTCCAAGTTTTTATCTTCCTTTAATTCGGGATAGTTAGCATTTCTGGCTTGTTCAAAACCACCTGTTTTATAGGTATCTCCCAAAATATTGTTGATTCCTGCAAAAACACCTACATACTTTTGTCCAATTCTCCACGATTTTCCGGCCACTATATTCATTAAGAAAATACCATCAAATTTTTCTTGCTTCAGCAAATTATCAACTTGTTTTTGCGTTACCTCAACTCCAGTTTCGTTATCAATAAAAGGTATGCCGTCAGTATCAACATAAAAATTTTTGGTACGCAATAATGGAGAAATGTCTAAATAATTATTGGACAAATAATTGCCATTTACCTGAAACCAATAATACGTAGGATCTCTGTATTCCAAACCAAAAGAATATGCTCTTTGTGGTGTTCCCGAAAGTTTGTAATTTTTCAAATAAGCAGTTCCAAAATCGCTGTTATCACCTACAAAGCTTTCAGATTGTAAATATAAATTAGGGTTATTATTGTAGGTGTATTGTCCAGTTGAACCGGCTGCTAAAATTTTCAATGTTGGTATTACCTGATATTCAAGACTTAGCTCTGCACCAATATGCTTTTTATCAACTCCTGTTATAATTTCGCTTACGAAATCGGCCTGATCACCTCTTAAACCTTCAGCAAAAAAGAAGGATGACTCTATAGCATTGCTAATTTTAGTATAATACCCTGTTAGGCGAGCCTGTATTTTTGGTGATCTAAAAATGTAATTTATATCAGTAGTTAAAACTGTTTCACTAGTTAAATTGGGAGTAATTTCATTATTAACTCTGGAATTTGAAAAAATAGTTCTTATGGTTGGCGCATTCGATAAATAACCACCATTAGCGTTTAATAAATGACGGCCGGTAAATTTATATGTAAAACCTCCTTTTAAACTAAAATCTGAAAAAGATTGCTTTTCTCCTTTTCCAAAAGAAGTATTGGCATACGTTCCATTTTTATACAATCCTTCACGTTGAAAAATGCTGTTTTTAAAACGAACAGCAGCAAAATAATCTACTTTTTTACGGGTTATCTGAATCTGAGTAAACGCACCAATTGAGCTGGCATTTAGATTGTAATTGTACTGAAAATTATTCCCAACAACAACTGTTCTGTTTGGATTATTTAAATCGTTTTGCTGCTCATTCCCAATAGCGTATTGATCCAAGTCCATAAAACCTTCAGCGCCTAATAAATCGGTCATTTCAGCAAAGTTTTTGGAGGTTAAATTTTTAAATGAAATACCTGCAGTTAATAGAATATTTGATGGTAATTTTGAATTAAAAGTTGAATTAAAACTGATTTGAGAATCTTCTACTTTATCATCATATACATAGTACGAAGCATTTTCTTTACCTGCGTTTATTGAGTAAATTTCATTCCAATCTATTTGACCATCATTTTTAAAATCTTGTCCCGCTAAATACGCCTGACCAAGGTTGTAATTGTTATCTCTTAGATAGTTACTTGGTAAATATTTCCAATATGTAGGGTCTGGATTTGGAGCATTAAAATATCCTAATCGTCCATTTGTTACATGACCAAACTGATAAGTCAATGAAGTTGTTAAGGTTGATTTTTTTGATGTGTAATAATGTGAAAGCGTTAATATTGGCTCAAAAATTTCTTTCATTCTTGAATTGCGTATATCACCTTCCTGATTTCCCCAATACGAATTGTATTTATAGCCCTTTAAGTCATATACTTCTTGTGTGCTTGGCGAAGATTTACCTTTTCGGTTAAATGCGGCTATTGCTGTTAAATTGAAGCTATGCTTTTCGTTAATTTTTTTCTCAGCTGCAATAAATCCAGACCAAGAATTGTATGGTGTACCGTCCATATATCCTTCATCAGCATAACGTCGGGAGCCAGAAACTGTTAATGCCCAATTATTATCATTTAAACCTGTTGAGTAAGTAGCCATTACTCTGCCGGTATAGCTTTTATTTGTTAAAGCGTACGAAATTTTTCCTCCCTCCCTGTTTAATGAAGCTCTTGTGTTAAAATTTGTGCTTCCTAAGATATTTCCAAATGAAATTTCTGAAGGAGCAATGCCGCTACTAAAATTTTGATTTCGTAAAGCATCATTTAAACCTCCCCAGTTGCTCCATTGAGGTCGTCCGTCGTAAAAATTATTCATTTCAACACCATTCAATAATATTTTCCCATAGCTAGAATCGTATCCACGAACTTTAAACCAGGCCTGACTAAAATTAAAAGCCGCCGCTTTTAAATAAGCATCTTTGGACGATTGAAATAACCCTGAAATATACTCAGAATTCGAACTGTTTTCTTCTGTTAAATCATTATCGGTGAGTGAAATAATACTGGTATCTTGAAATTCATCAATAAAAGGTTCTAAATAAATACTTCCTAAATCTAGATTCCCTTCTAAAAAAATAGGTAAAACCTGTGTTTGATATCCTTTTAACTGTAATTGAAGTTGGTATTGACCATTAGTCACATTTTTAAACTCAAAATTTCCGTTTAAATCTGTTTTTGTTGAATGGTGTATTTCTAAAAGTGTAATTTGAACTTCAGAAAGTTTTTTTTCTGAAATAATCTCTGAAATTTCACCATGTATTGATGAGGCGTTTTGAGCTGCTAAAAATGAAGTATATAGCAAACACAAAAAACCTAATTTAATTAGCTTTTTCATTTCCAATTTTTATCAAATTTAACAATTTCTATTTGAAAAATTCAAAGGAATATTCAAATAATTTTTATTTTTACGGAGTTTTAAATAATATAATATAGTTATGAAAAAAATAACACTCACCTTTTTACTTTTGGCAATTTCAGTAAATATTTCTTTTTGCCAACAGCAATACAAAATAAGAACTATTGCATTTTATAATTTAGAAAATCTCTTCGATACTTTTGATGATCCTGATAAAATGGATGAAGAAAGTCCTATTATGAAAATTAAAGCAAATAGAGATACCGTTTACAGTCAAAAACTTAACAATATGGCTAAGGTAATTTCTGAAATTGGAGAAAAAGAGTCAAAAAATAGTCCGGTTTTAATTGGAGTTTCTGAAATTGAAAACTACCAAGTTTTGGAAGATTTAGTGACAACTTCCTATTTAAAGAATAGTAATTATGGAATTATACATTTTGATTCCCCTGATTTGAGAGGTATTGATGTTGCTTTACTATATCAAAGCAACTATTTTACTCCAACAAATTTTGAAACATTTGAATTAAAACTTTGGGATGAAAAAGGTATTAGACTGTATACAAGAGATCAATTATTAGTTTCAGGTTATTTAGATGATGAGTTCATTCATATTATTGTAAACCATTGGCCTTCAAGACGTGGGGGGGAAGAAAAAAGCAGATCTAAAAGAGAAAAAGCGGCTTATTTAAATACTCAAATTATCGAAAAAATAAAATTATCTGACTCAAATCCTAAAATTATTATTATGGGTGATTTAAATGATGATCCAACTAATTCAAGTTTAAAAAATGTTTTAAAAACAAAAACGAAAAAGAAGAATGTACAAGAAGGAGATATTTATAATCCGTATGAAGATTTATTTAGAAGAGGTCAGAATACCTTGGTTTATAGAGATAATATAAATTTATTTGATCAAATTATGTTCACATCTCCTTTATTAGCTGTCAACAAAAATTATTCATCTTATAAAGTTTATAAATCAAGTATTTTCAACCCCTTGTACTTAACAACAAAAACCGGGAAATATAAAGGTTATCCTTTTAGAAGTTTTTCAAACGGACAATTTTCAGGTGGATTCAGCGATCATTACCCTGTGTATATTTATTTGATTAAAGAAAACTAATCTTCTTGAATGTCTTTTAATAATAATTGAAGGGATGTATTTCCGTTCCAGTGGTTTTCATCAATATTAAAAACTGCTTTAAAAGAATTTCCGTTTTGAGCCAACTCGTGTTTTTGGGCTAAGCCAAACCCAATGGCATTGTATGTTTGTTGATTAGTGCCGTCAATAATATTTAATTTTAAGTGGGTTTGATCTGCGCCAACTTTTTTGCCATAACCATTATCTCTAAGTCCTGAAGTCATAAAAACAGGCTTCATATTTTGTGGTCCGAAAGGAGCGAGTTGTTTTAAAATACGGTAAAATTTCGGAGTAATTTCCGAAAGACTAATTTCAGTATCAACACTTATTTCAGGAGTTCTTAATTCTTTTGGGAGTGTGTTCTTAACTACTTCTTCAAACTTATTTTTAAAAGCCTGATAATTTGCTTCTTTAATAGTTAATCCAGCCGCATATTTGTGCCCTCCAAATTGTTCTATATACTCTGAACATTTTTCTAGCGCATTGTATACGTCAAATCCTTTTACAGATCGTGCTGAAGCAGCTAATTTATCGCCACTTTTTGTAAAAACTAAGGTTGGTTTGTAATAGGTTTCAATTAATCTAGAAGCCACAATACCAATAACACCTTTATGCCAAGTTTCACTATAAACTACAGTTGAAAAACTTTGCTGCTCATTATTTTTTTCAATTTGTTGCAAGGCTTCAGCAGTAATAGTTTTATCCAATTCTTTTCGATTATTATTGTTTTTTTCAATTTCTGAAGCGAAATTTACTGCTGCTTCAAAATCCAATTCAGTTAACAGTTCAACGGCATAATTTCCATGTTTAATTCTACCTGCCGCATTAATTCTTGGAGCAATAATAAAAACAACATCGGTAATGGTTAGTTCGGTTTTATTTACCTGATGAATAATGGCTTTTATTCCGTTTCTAGGCTGTTGGTTAATTACTTGTAAGCCGAAATAAGCTAGCACCCTATTTTCACCAGTAATTGGAACAATGTCTGCTGCAATAGCAGTTGCTACCAAATCTAAATATGGGATTAAATCTTGAATTGTTTCACCTTTTTCGCTTGCCAAGGCTTGAATTAATTTAAAACCAACACCACAGCCACATAATTCTTTATAAGGATATTTGCAATCTTCACGTTTTGGATCTAAAACTGCAACTGCTTGAGGTATTTCGCTTCCCGGGCGGTGATGATCGCAGATAATAAAATCAACACCTTTTTTGGTAGCATATGCAACCTTGTCAATTGCTTTTATTCCACAGTCTAAAGCAATAATTAAAGTTATATCGTTGTCTTCAGCATAATCTATCCCTTTATAAGAAACACCATAACCTTCGGCGTATCTATCTGGAATATAGGTGGTAACATTTGGGTATATGGTTTTTAAATAAGAATAAAGTAATGAAACAGAAGTAGTTCCATCCACATCGTAATCTCCATACACCATTATATTTTCATTATTGGCAATTGCCAATTGTATACGTTTAACAGCTTTATCCATATCTTTCATTAAATATGGATTGTGCAAATCGTTTAAATTTGGACGAAAAAACGCTTTGGCTTTCTCATAGGTTTCAATACCACGATGCACTAATAATTTGGCTAATGTAAATTCAATGCCAAGTTCCTTGGCGAGTTTTGATGCAATTTGAGGGTTAATTTCGTTCTTTATTTTCCAGCGCATAGCATTGCTTTTACCTCAAAAGTAAGTAAATTATTTTACTGCTCTATATAAATTATTTCAGTAGTAATGGCTGCAAATTTTCGAAACATTTCCATTACGCCACAGTAGCGCTCTACAGAAAGGTTCACCGCTTTTTCAATTTTAGCTTTTTTGAAATCACTTCCAAAAAAATGATAAATAACGTGTACTTTGTCATAAAATTTTGGATGTTCGTCTGTTAAGGTTGCTTCTACGTCAATTTTAAAATCATCAACTTCGGCACGCATTTTTTTTAGCAAGGATGCAATATCCATTGCTGAACAGCCAGCCAACGAAGTTAACATCATTGCTTTTGGACGTAATCCTTTTCCTTGCCCACCAGCTTCCGGAGCTGCATCAATCAGTACACTTCCTTCAGCTGCTTTAGACTCAAAAAGCATTTGCCCTTTCCAGCTTAATTCAATTTTATTAGTCATAGTGATAAGTTTGTATTCTGAAAAACAAATGTAAAAGAAATTTATGCTTTCATCAGAAATATTTTATAAAATGAATCAATTAATATATATATATATTAAAATTTAAATCAATTTATTTTCAATAATATAAAATAGGAAAGCAATAATTTCAAATATCTAAAGTTATTAAAATGTAATTTGTTTTTATTTTTAGTAATTTTGCATTTCTCCAATATTCTGTTGGCGAAGAAAAAAAGTAGGTAACAATGACCCCGGTAAATTCCTATAAATACTTTTTAAGTACAATATTGTTTTTTGTGCCAATTTTTTTTTGGGCTCAAACAAATACTGCTCCAACCCTAACTGCTAGTGGAGATCAATATTATTGCCCTCAAAGTCAAATAAATGTGGTAACAGACTTTAATATTGTTGACCCTGATGATAATGACATTGAAGCTGTATATGTGCAAATTTCAACAGGTTATGTAAATGGTGAAGATACGTTAACCTTAACAGGAAATCATCCAAACATAACAACTACGTGGAGTGTATCAGAAGGTAAATTAACTTTAAAAAGTTCAACGGGAGGAAATGCGTTATATGATGATTTAATTGCAGCTGTAAAAGAGGTGATTTTTGAAAGCTCAAACACAAACCCAACAATTGATAAATCTTTTTCAATAACCATTGGTGATGCCAACTACTTACCTTCAACAGAACATTTTTATGAATATATACCAAATAATGGTATTACTTGGACGAGTGCCAAAACAGCAGCAGAAGGTAGAGACTATTTTGGATTACAAGGCTACTTAGCAACCATAACTTCACCTGAAGAAGCACAACTTTCAGGTGAACAAGCTGAAGGTCAAGGTTGGTTAGGTGGAAGTGACGAAGAAACCGAAGGAACTTGGAAATGGGTTACTGGCCCCGAAGCAGGAGATACTTTTTGGTTTGGTTTAGCTAATGGAAATAGTAATGGGGCAGATCATACTTATACAAATTGGAGTGCCGGTGAACCAAACGATTGGCCAAACCCTGGAATTCCATCAGAAGAAAATTATTTACACGTTTATAGTGATGGTAATTGGAACGATTACCCGAATAACAATAATAATATACAAGGCTACATTGTTGAATACGGAGGAACACCTGGTGATCCAATCCTAAACATTTCTGCAAGTACAACAATTAAAATGGCTAAAATAACAGCTACAACAACAGATACAAGTTGTGGAACAGGTCAGGTTACACTATCAGCAACTTCAAATACTGGTTTTGTACTTTGGTTTGATTCCTCAAATGGTGGGACAAAGCTAGCTAGCGGAAATACATTTTCGCCAACAATTTCTGCAACAACTACCTATTATGCATTGGCCTCTGCTGATGGAGTTTGTGAGAATGGTCCAAGAATCGCTGTTACAGGAACATATTACAACATTCCAACAATTACCTCAACAACTGATACTATTATTTGTGAATCAGGAACGGGTACAT
>ERZ1046740.280-NODE-280-length-44827-cov-4.958568_pt1 | contig 44827 bp, 47 predicted proteins | sample MGYA00383093_ERZ1046740 | MGnify/ENA primary metagenome ERZ1046740 (study PRJEB29581, sample SAMEA5548363) | metagenome | biome: marine; feature: coastal; material: water | depth 25 m | study: Short-term variability in the microbial, nano- and picoplankton... | reverse complement strand
GCATCAGGAGCCATTGGATGTACTGTTTGTGCCAGTTGGTGGTGGTGGCCTGCTGGCGGGTGTTGCCTCTTATGTAAAATACGTTTGGCCCAACACAAGAATTATCGGCGTAGAGCCCGAAGACGCTGCCTGCCTGAAGCTAGCTTTGGAAAAAGGCCGCCGGGCCAGCCTGTCTCATGTGGGGTTGTTTGCCGATGGTTGTGCGGTGGCCCAGATCGGTAAAGAAACATTTCGTGTAATTCGCAAAACGGTCGATGAGGTGATTACCGTTTCGACCGATGAGATGTGTGCCTCGATAAAAGATATCTTCGAAGACACGCGCAGTATTGCCGAGCCTGCAGGAGCCCTGGCCCTGGCCGGATTGAAAAAATACACGGAGCGTGAAGGCGTTACCGGGCAGAGCCTATTGGCCATAGTCAGTGGTGCCAATACCAATTTCGATCGTCTGCGTTATATCTCCGAGCGCACGGAGATTGGTGAACAGCGGGAGGCGGTGATTAGTGTCACCATCCCGGAAAAGCCCGGCAGCTTCCGCAAGTTTTGCGGCATTCTGGGGAGACGCAATATAACAGAGTTTAATTACCGCTATGCCGACGCAGCCTGTGCACAGGTGTTTGTGGGCCTGACCATCACCCCTGGCGGTGATGATCTGGCCAAACTGCTGACGGATCTTGAGAAGCGCGGCTACCCCACGGAAGATATGACGGACAATGAAGTGGCGAAGCTTCATATTCGTTATATGGTCGGCGGCCACGCTCCTTGCTCTGTCGACGATGAGCGGGTGTACCGGGTGGAATTCCCCGAGCGCCCCGGCGCCCTGATGAATTTTCTCTCTGGTCTGGGGCAGCGGTGGAATATCTCAATGTTTCATTATCGCAATCACGGCGCGGCTTTCGGCCGTATTTTGGTAGGTGTGCAGGTGACCTCCCGGGAGCGTCGAGAGTTCGAGAAGGTTCTCGACGACCTCAACTATCCCTTCTGGGAAGAGACCGACAACCGTGCGTATCAGCTCTATCTTGCCCGACGCTAGTCAAAAGGCCCGTAAAAGCAGTAGCAGCGAGGACTTCAGGGGTTCCCTTTTAATTTGTAAGGGTATAGACTTGCCGTCGATTTGTGAATTAATACCAAAAGTTAGTGGTTGGACCATAACTTCATAAGAAAATGGCAAGGGATATCAGAGACGGTAACGCCAGTGGATATTGAAAGAGAGTACGAGCTAGTGAAGCGTAAACCTGACTTGATGCTAATCCTGATAGCTGTTTTCGGAATGGGTGTTGTTGTTACCCTGCTATTGCCCATGGCTGCCAATGATACGGTAGCGGCCCCTGCTTCAGAGTTACATGCCGGCGTAATTATCCAAGACTGAGTCCTTTCTCAGTCTCAGCCTCAGCCTTGGCAATAAACCAGGCTGGCCTCCGTGACCACGGCGTTCAGTCTTACATCCCAGTCTTCCTGCGGTAACTGTTCCACTTCCTGTACCGAGTAAGCCAAACCTACACGCAGTGCACCCTGACTGTTTGCCAGGGTGCGGTCATAGAATCCGCCGCCCATACCAAGGCGTGTGCCGCTTGGATCCCAGGCCACTAGTGGCATAAACACGATATCCAGTTCTGAAGGGCTACAGGTGGACGCATGGTCAGTCGGCTCTGGAATTTCGTAGCGATTGGGCACCAGAGCATCCCCTTCCTGCCAGAGGGCAAATGTGAGGCTTTTGTCCTGTTGAATCACCGGCAGGAATATTTCCTTGCCCCTTTTTCGAGCGAGTTCTACCAATGGGAGAGGGCTTATTTCACAATCGGCAGCCAGGTAAACGGCTATGCGTGTGGCCTGACGCCATGGCGGCAGTTGAGGAATGTGCGATGCCATCCGGGTTGCAGCTGCGGCTCGTGCTTCGGGTGTCAGTAATGCTCGCCGCCTGCGCAGCTGCGCGCGAATGTCTTTTTTACTGGGAGGAGAAATGGGCATAAGTAGAGTGGGATTCCCGGCATACCGCTGACAGTGCTGCCCTTGAACCCGACGGTTCAAGGTGGTGGTTCCCGCACTGTATCAGGCTTTCCGGTCCAGGCCGGACTTGCACACCAACAGCGACTGGTTACCCCCGGGTACTAATTTATCGGCTCGAGGACTGTCTGCCTGGCGCATACGCCAGGGATCCGAGTGAAGTATAGCGCAGCAGGGTGCCGCCAGATACCTTTACAGCTGCAACTTAAAATCTAAAGGAGGTGTTACTGCACCGGCAACCGGGCTCTTTAACTGATTTCCAGCTGTCGTAACTGGTACAGGGCGTCATCCAGTTTGCGGTTGAGGTGGGAAACAGATGCGGGCTCAGGCTCCACCAGGCTGCTGCCGGAACCGTCACTGGCGCGCAACAATTCGTAAGAGGTATTCAGGGCCGCCATTACCGCGATGCGTTCCAGGCCAATGACCTTACCTGTCTCACGGATAGCGCGCATCTGCTTGTCCAGATACTTGGCCGACATGATAAGGTCTGCCTCCTGCTCTTCGGGGCAGGCCACCTGGTATTCTTTGTCGAGAATTTTGACTGTCACCGTATTCGGTTGATTCACGCCGTTTACTCCATTGTTCGCAGACGGTCTATCATGGCCTCTACTTTGGAGCGCGCCATTTCGTTTTTGTCGATCAAATCTTGTCGCTCCTGCTGCCAGCCGGAGCTCTCCGCTTTAAGCAGCTGATTTTCGCGGTTGAGGTCGTTGCACAGGCCGATCAGCTGATCGATCTTCTGTTCAAGCACCTTTAGTTGGTTTTCCGCCATGGAGTTATACTGGTGTCAGACTTGTTGGAGCCTTACTATAGTGGCGCTTGGCAATGAGGTCAACGGCACAAAAACAATGTAAATCAATAGCCTGCCAAGCTTTTTGCAGTCTTTGGTGTAACTTCCGTGCCAGGGCACCCCTGAATTAACACTTGGGAATACAAGATGTTTGATGATATCGACGATACCGGCTTTGTCTTTGATTTTGAGGAATTGGCCAATCATTTGCTGGAGCAGGGCCATGATGCTTCTCCCTCGCAACTGCATGGCTGCCTGTGTGGTTTGTTGGCTGCCGGCGCTTCCGCTAATGAAGAAGCGGGCCTTGCGGGATTGGGGCAGGCGCTGAATATTGATCTGCACGGCGAGCTCGCTGGCCAGATGATGCAACTGCACCGGGTAACTGCCGCCGCGCTGGAGGATGAAGAGTTCGACTTCCATCCTCTGCTGCCGGATGACGAAACAGACATCGAAGAACGTACCGGTGAGCTTTCTTTATGGTGCAAGGGGTTTCTCGCAGGCTACGCCCAGGCCAACCGTGGGCAGGTGGGGCAGGACAGCAGTGAAATCCTTAGCGACTTTGCCGATATCGCAGAAGCTGGCGTCGACGAAGATGCTGATGAAGAGGAATCCGAAGGCAGCTACGCAGAAATCGTGGAATATATTCGCTTCGCGGCGCTTAACAGCTACATGGACAGCCGGGCCGATGGTGCAGATGTCGAGTCTGCACCGCCGCTGCATTAATACCGCCACCGCCTTCTGATACTCTCTGCCTACATCCGCCAACGCAGCCACTCAACATAGCCACCCAACACAGCAACCCATCAAGATCAGCAAGATCGAATTTTCCCGGCGCCGCAAAAACCTGATGGCAATGATGGAAGCCAACAGCATTGCCATTATTCCCTCCGGCCGAAACCAGATGCGCAGCCGGGACACCGAGTTTCCTTTCCGTCAGGACAGCGACTTTTACTACCTGTCTGGCTTTGTCGAACCTGATTCTGTGCTAGTGCTTATTCCGGGGCGCAGCCATGGCGAGTTTGTAGTGTTCTGTCGCGAGCGTGAACCGGCGATAGAGTTATGGCACGGCAATCGTGCAGGGCCCGAGGGTGTGTGCGAACAGTTCGCCGCAGATGATGCCTTTCCTATTGGCGATATTGACGACATTCTTCCGGGCCTGATTGAAGGCCGCGACCGTGTTTACTATTCCATGGGACGCAGCGCCGATTTTGACCGCCAGATTATGGATTGGGTGAATACCATTCGCAGCAAAGAGGCGACGGGCTCGGTACCGCCGGGTGAATATACTGACCTGGATCACATGCTGCATGACATGCGTCTGATAAAAAGTGCAGCGGAACTGCGCTTAATGCGCAAGGCAGGTGAGATTAGCGCCCTCGCCCATGTACGTGCGATGCGGCATTGTCGCCCTGGCATGTATGAATACGAACTGGAGGCGGAACTCCATCATGAGTTTCTCACCGGTGGTGCGCGTTATCCGGCTTACCTTTCGATTGTTGGCAGTGGCAGTAATGCCTGCACACTGCATTACGTGGACAATGCGGACAAAATGCGCGATGGCGACCTGGTGATGATTGATGCTGGTTGTGAGTTACAGGGCTATGCGTCTGATGTGTCGCGCACGTTTCCGGTCAACGGTCGCTTCAGTGCTCCTCAACGAGCGCTCTACAATCTGGTGCTGGCCGCGCAGCACGCTGCGATAGAACAAATTCGCGCAGGGCAGCATTGGAACCAGCCCCATGATGCCAGTGTGAGGGTGATTACTGAAGGCCTGGTGGAACTGGGATTACTCAAAGGGCGGGTGGACACACTGATAAAGAAGGAAGCTTACCGGGAATTTTATATGCATCGGGTGGGCCATTGGCTGGGTCTGGATGTTCACGATGTGGGCGACTACCGGGTGGCTGACGAATGGCGCTTGTTGGAGCCATCGATGGTGATGACAGTAGAGCCAGGGATATACGTTTCTCCACGTAATATGAAGGTGGCTGCAAAGTGGCGTGGCATTGGTATACGCATCGAAGACGATGTAGTGATAACAAAGGATGGCTGTGAGATTCTCACCAGTGGGGTACCGAAAACAGTGGAGGAGATAGAGGGCCTGATGGCCGGGGAAAAGCATGAGTGAATATCGCGACATTGTTATAGCCGGTGGCGGCATGGTGGGAGTTAGCCTGGCCCTGCAATTGGCCCAGGTGCTGCCCGAGCAAGTGACTATTTGCCTGGTGGAGGGCTTTCCTTTTCCAGAGCCGGTGGCGGATGGTCCGCCCCAGTACCACCCATCGTTCGATGCTCGGTCCACGGCGCTCAGCTACAGCAGTCAACTTATTTTTGAAAAAATGGGGGTTTGGGAAGGCCTTAAGCAGTGGCTTTGCTCGATAGAGAGCATTCACGTGTCCAACTCCGGCCGTTTTGGCAGCACATTAATGCGCACCGAAGATTACGGCTGGCCTGCGCTGGGCTACGTGGTGGAAAACGCCTGGATGGGTAATGCCCTGATCCAGGCGCTGTATCGTCAGGGCAAGGCAGAAGTACGCAGCTCTACGCAGGTAGTGGATGCAGCGCCAAACGAGAGCGGGGTCACCCTGCAATTGACTGGAGAAGGCAGCGGAACTCTGGATGCGGCCTTGTTATTGGTCGCCGATGGTGCCAGCTCAGGCCTGCGGGAAAAGCTGGGTGTTGGCGTACAGGAAAAGCCTTACCGGCAACACGCACTAGTAACTAACGTGGCATTTGCAAAAGCCCATGAGGGCTGTGCTTACGAGCGTTTTACTCGCCATGGTCCACTGGCTCTTCTCCCCCTGTTGCCTGTGCAAGAAGGCGGAAATCGCAGCGCTCTGGTATGGACAGTTTCACTGCAAGAGTCCGAAGAATTAATGGCCGCCAGTGATGAAGATTTTTTAAGGGCATTGCAGGAACGCTTCGGCTATCGCCTGGGTCGTATGCAGCATGTGGGAGAGCGATACAGTTATCCTTTGTCCCTTGTGCAAGCCAGTGAACAGGTACGCCAGGGCATTGTGGTGATGGGTAACGCCGCTCACGCATTGCACCCGGTTGCAGGACAGGGATTCAATCTGGCTCTGCGGGATGTGGCCGAGCTTGCCAATACCCTGGCTGAAGGGGTTGAGCAGGGCCTGTCTGTTGGTGACCTGAGTTTGCTGCAGCGCTACGAGCGTAATCAGCGTGTGGACCAGGAGCGCACAATAGAATTTTCCGATCGATTGCCTTCATTATTTATGCAGACTGACCCGGTACTGGGTTTGGCCAGAGACCTGGCTTTGTCTGGTCTGGATATACTGCCACCACTTAAGCGGGACTTTGTGCGTTACGCAGCAGGCGTGGCAGATATGGGAGAGCAGTTAAGTGGCTGAGCAGTCCTTTGATATAGCCATTATCGGTGCGGGCATAGCCGGCAATGCCCTGGCGACAGCCCTCAGTGGCAATGGTTTGAGCATTGCGTTGATTGAAGCCCAGCCTCTGATCGCTCCCCGTTTACCCGAGCAGTGTAACCTTGAAAGTTTCGACCCCAGAGTCAGCGCCCTGACCCCCCGCTCACGTGCCCAATTACAGCGCCTGGGTGCCTGGGACAGCATTGCCGGCTATCGCCAGTGCGCCTACCGTCGTATGAGTGTGTGGGATGCCGATGGCACTGGAAGGATTGATTTTGACTGCGAAGAGCTGCAAGCGTCCGCCCTGGGGCATATCGTGGAAAACCGCGCCATTGTCGCAGCGCTAATGGAGCGGGTAACTGCCGCCGGTGATATTTGTTGTATCAGCCCGGGCAGAGTGGAAGCCTGTAACCGTTTGGAAGATGGGCGCATGGCGGTAAGCCTGGAACAGGGTGGGGATGTTACTGTGGATCTGGTAGTGGGCGCCGACGGCGCCATGTCCCGGGTTCGGGAGATGATGCAGTTCAAAACCCGCGAGTGGGATTATGGCCACCAGGCCCTGGTAACAACTGTGAAGGTTGCCCAGCCCCATGAGGAAACCGCCTGGCAGCGTTTTCTACCTAGCGGCCCGCTGGCGTTTCTGCCCCTGCCGGGAACCGGGTCGGAACGCTTCTGCTCCATCGTCTGGTCATTGCAGGAGGAGCCAGCTGCCAAGATGATGTCTCTGGAAGATGATGCCTTCTGTGAGGAATTAACCCGGGCTTTTGAAGGTTGTCTCGGCGGAGTGCTGGCCTGTTCGCCCCGCTTTGCCTTTCCCCTGCGCCAGCGCCACGCGGTGGACTATGTGCAGCCGGGCGTGGCTCTGGTGGCGGACGCTGCCCACACTATTCACCCCCTGGCGGGCCAGGGCATAAACCTGGGCCTGCAGGATGTTGCGGTATTGGCGGAGGAAATACTAGCCGGGGGTGACCGCAACGCCAATCCCGGGCAGATTGAACTGCTGCGACGCTACCAGCGCCGGCGCAAGGGGGAGAACCTGCTGATGATGACTGCTATGGATGGTTTCAAGCGTTTGTTTGAACAAGAGGCCTTGCCGCTGCGCTGGTTACGCAATGCGGGCATGCGCGGAGTGGGCCAGATTGCCCCCCTGAAACAGCGCTTGATGCGACATGCCATGGGCCTGGAATAATCTGGCGTATTGTTTTTCATTCGCTGCCCGCTAGAATGGGCGCTCCGCGCTTTGCGCACATCCACCAGCTCCACAGAATCAGGAGACCACATGAGTCAAACCCCCGCCGAATTAAAGTACGCCAGCAGCCACGAGTGGGCCCGTCTGGAAGAGGACGGTACCGTCACCGTTGGAATTTCCGACCACGCACAGGAGGCCCTGGGCGATGTGGTGTTCGTCGAGCTGCCAGATGTGGGTAGTAATATGGCCGCTGGGGATGATGCCGGTGTAGTGGAATCGGTAAAAGCGGCATCGGATATTTACGCTCCCGTGGGTGGTGAAGTAATTGCCATCAACGAGCAGCTGGAAGAGGAGCCCGAGACCGTTAATGGAGACCCTTATAACGACGGCTGGTTCTACAAGCTGCAGCCAGAGGATACTTCCGAGCTGGAGAAGTTACTCAGCGCCCAGGAGTACCAGCAGCAGTGTGATGAAGAGGACTAATTCCTCTTTCTTTCCATGACTGATCTCTACCTGCGCAAGGGCGCCGACCGGCGCCTTCGCGGTGGTCACCTCTGGGTCTATTCCAACGAAATAGATAGCGGGCGCAATCCGCTGACACAGTTTTCCAGTGGCGATATTGTTGCAGTGCGAAGCACCGATGGCAGACAGCTGGGCAGCGCCTATATGGAGCCGCAATCCTTGATATGTGCGCGACTGTTTGCCCCGGGCGAGGAACGCAAACCTGATCAGGCGTTATTCAGCGATAGATTAAAGACCGCACTTGTCGGGCGAGAGCAGGTCTTTGACAGGCCTTTCTACCGCCTGGTTTACGGCGACAGTGACACGCTGCCCGGAATCGTTATCGATCGCTTTGGCGATTATCTGGTAGCACAACTGAACAATGCCGGCATTGAGCGTTACCGCGAGCCCTTGATTCAGTCTCTGGTGGAGCTGCTCCAGCCTGCGGGGATCCTGCTGCGCGGTGACAGCCGCAGCCGCCGGGAACAGGGCCTGCCCGATGAGATCGAAACAGTACACGGCGAGGTCCCGGACGCTGTTCCCCTGGAAGAAAATGGGGTCTGCTTTCTGGCGCCGGTTCGTGCGGGGCAGAAAACTGGCTGGTTTTACGATCACCGTATGGCCAGGGCGCGGCTTGCTCCCTGGGTGGTGGGCAAGTCTGTTCTGGATGTTTACAGCTACATAGGCGGTTGGGGTATTCAGGCGGGTGCCTTTGGTGCCAGTGAAGTGTGTTGCCTGGACAGCTCTGCCACTGCCCTGGAAGGGGTCATGGTCAACGCTGAGCTTAATGGCCTTACCGACCGTGTCTCTGTTCGCCAGGGTTCGGCCCCTGAAACCATGGCTGAGATGCGGGCAGAGGGCCTCAGTTTTGATGTGGTAATTCTCGATCCCCCGGCATTTATTCAGCGCAAGAAGGATCTGAAAAAGGGCATTGCTGCTTATCGCCGCATAAATGAACTGGGCCTGAAACTGTTAAAGCCCGGTGGACTACTGGTTTCTGGCTCCTGTTCTATGCACCTCTCCCGGCTCGACCTGATTTCGGCCATGCAGCAGGCGGCCGTTCGTGCTGATTGTCAGTTGCGGGTTGTCGAGCAGGGCGCTCAGGGGCCAGATCATCCTATTCACCCGGCTATTCCTGAGACTGAGTATTTGAAGGCGGTTTTTGCTCGGAAGTTGTAATTTTCTTGTGTGCCGGTCGGGCTGTGCGTGGGAAAGTACTTTGTCGAATGGGTGCACGATTTCCGCCGCAGCCGCTTTTGTTTGCGTAGCTGCGGCCCTTTCGCGAGGCGTACCCCCGGTCCTGCCCGCTTTGCAGAACAAATTCATAAAGAAAAAGAAGAGCCGGACTAATGAGTCCTAATCCCGAAGCGAAATCACCGGCCACCCAGCCTCTAGCGCCCTGGCCTTCAAAGTATCATCCGGATCAACCGCAACAGGCTTGTCCACGACCTCGAGTAACGGTAGGTCATTATGAGAATCGCTGTAGAAGTAGGCGCCTTCCAAGGAGGTGTCACGCTCCTTCAGCCACATCTCAAGGCGAGTGACCTTGCCCGCACCGAAAGATGGGATGCCCGCAGGCTCACCCGTATACATGTCATCAACAATTTCACCCTCACAGGCGAGCAACTCATCAATACCCAGGGCAGAGGCAACAGGTTGGGTAATAAAGTGGTTGGTGGCGGTGATGACCAGCAACTCATCACCGCGCTGCCGGTGGTTTTCAACCAGGCGAGTTGCCTTGGGCAGCATGATGGGCTCGATCTTGCTGGCCATGAACTCCGCGTGCCATTGCCGCAACACATCTGCAGGTTGATCTTTTAGTGGGCCCAATGCGAAGCGCAGGTAGGCTTCTATATCCAGGTTGCCAGACTTGTAGTCCTGGAAGAACTGGTCATTAGTCGCCTTGAACTCAGCCCCATCGACAATGCCGCGCTCACAGACAAAACAGCCCCACAGGTAGTCGCTGTCGCCACCGATAAGAGTGTTGTCGAGGTCGAAAATTGCCAGTGCCACGTTACGCGTCTCCGTAGAAGGTCGGGAGGATAGCCCGGTAGCCCAAGATAGTAAATTTCTCAGAGACTCCAAAGTGTGGAACAATAACCGGTCCAAGATAATTAAAATGCACGTAAGTGGTTGATTTGTGATTGATTCTGACGGATATCGTCCCAATGTGGGAATCGTTCTCGCCAATGACAAGGGCCAGGTTTTGTGGGCTCGTCGGGTGGGGGGGCGCGATGCCTGGCAGTTTCCCCAGGGAGGAATCAATCATGGAGAATCCCCTGAGCAGGCGCTGTATCGGGAGTTGGAAGAGGAAGTGGGTCTGACGTCCGGTGCGGTGGAAGTGCTGGCAGTTACCCGGGGTTGGTTGCGCTATCGTTTGCCCAAACGGTTTGTACGTAAAAACCAGAATCCCGTCTGTATTGGCCAGAAGCAGAAATGGTTTCTGCTGCGTATGCTGGCACAGGACGATGACGTGCGCCTGGACCTTAACGCCAAACCCGAGTTCGATCACTGGCAGTGGGTCAGTTACTGGTATCCACTTGATCAGGTGATTCCCTTCAAGCGTGAGGTTTACCGGCGTGCCATGAAAGAACTGGTGCTACCCCTGGGGCGGCACACCGAAGGGATGAACCACTGTGCTTGAGACTCTTCGCCAGATAGTCCAGGAAGTTAACGCCGCGCCGGGACTTCCTGATGCGCTGGACATCATTGTGCGCCGGGTCCGGGATGCAATGGACACCGAGGTTTGCAGTGTCTATATGCGCGAACCTGGTGAAGAGAAGTTCGTCTTCCGCGCTACCGAGGGCCTGAACAAAGAGCAAGTGGGGCAGGCGAGCCTGGCATCTGGAGAGGGCCTGGTCGGTCTGGTGGCTGAACGCGAAGAGCCTATTAACCTCGAAAATGCCGAGAACCATCCCTCCTTCCATTTTCTCCCCGGTCTTGGCGAAGAGGCCTATAGTGCTTTCCTGGGCGTGCCGATTATTCACCAGCGGGATGTGCTGGGGGTATTGGTTATTCAGCAGTCTGAACGCCGCCGCTTTGATGAAAGTGAAGAAGCCTTTCTGGTAACCATGTCCGCCCAGCTGGCGGGAGTGATTGCCCACGCCCAGGTGACGGGCGCGGTGGAGGCAAAAGAATCTACCGGGGGTGCTACCCAGACAAAAATCAATGGTGTTCCCGGTGCTCCGGGCATTGCCATAGGTACCGCTACAGTGGTTTCGCCTATTGCTGACCTCTATGCGGTGCCCAATAAAACAGTTAAGAACCGGCGCGCAGAGCTAAAAGCTTTTCGGGAAGCCTTGATCAAGGTTCGGGTGGATATTCAGGCAGTGGCGGACAACCTCGGCGGTGAGTTAAGCGCTGAGGATCACGCCTTGTTCGATGTGTATCTGGGTATTCTGGATGACTCGACCATCGGCACCGAAGTAGTGGGCCTGATCAAGCAAGGCCAGTGGGCACAGGGTGCGTTGAGCGAGGTCATGATCCAGCACATTCGTCACTTCGAGCGTATGGAGCACAGCTACCTGAAAGAACGGGCGGTGGATGTGAAGGACCTGGGGACCCGGGTGCTGGCTTATCTCCAAGCAGCTGATAAAGAAGTCGTGATCTACCCCGATAACGCCATTTTGGTTGGCGAAGAACTCACCGCCTCTTCCCTGGGAGAAATCCCGCGGGAAAAACTGGCCGGCCTTATTTCCGTGCGCGGCTCGGGTAACTCCCACGTGGCGATTCTTGCCCGGGCCATGGGCGTGCCAACGGTAATGGGAGCGGTAGATCTGCCCTACACCCGCCTGCAGGACCGTGAGCTGATAATCGATGGCTATAACGGCGCTGTTTACCTGAATCCCCGGCCGGACATTCGCCAGCGCTTCCAGGACGTGGTAGATGCTGACGCGGCACTGACCAAGGACCTGGAATCCCTGCGTGACGAACCCTGTGAAACCCTGGACGGGCACCGCATGCCCCTGTGGGTGAATACCGGGCTGATGGCCGACGTGACGCGCTCACTGGAGCAGGGTGCTGAGGGTGTTGGTCTGTATCGCACAGAAGTGCCGTTCCTGTTGCGAGAGCGATTTCCCAGTGAAGAAGAGCAGCGCCAGATCTACCGCAATCAGCTGGAGGCCTTCGCTCCACGCCCGGTGACCATGCGTACCTTGGATATTGGTGGTGACAAGTCCCTGCCTTACTTTCCCATCGAAGAGGACAACCCGTTCCTTGGCTGGCGGGGCATACGCGTCACCCTGGACCATCCGGAAATTTTCCTCGCCCAGGTCCGGGCTATGCTCAAGGCCAATGAAGGGCTGGGCAACCTGCGCATCATGCTGCCCATGATCTGTAACATCCCCGAGCTGGAAGAGGCTCTGGAGCTGATCCGGCGCAGCCACCGGGAGATACTGCAGGAAGGCGTGCAGGGAGAATTGCCGCCCATTGGAGTAATGGTGGAGGTGCCGGCGGCGGTTTACCAGGCGCAGGCTCTTGCCAAGCGAGTGGACTTCCTGTCAGTAGGCTCCAACGACCTGACCCAATATTTGCTGGCGGTAGATCGCAATAATGCCCGGGTGGCGGACCTTTATCATTCCCTGCATCCGGCTGTGTTGCAGGCGCTGGTTACCGTGGCGGAGGCGGGGAGCAGCGAGAATAAACCGGTCGGGATCTGTGGTGAGTTAGCGGGAGATCCGGAGGGTGCGGTGCTGTTGCTGGCTATGGGCTATGACGTACTGTCCATGAACGCCACCAGTCTGCCAAAGGTGAAAAAAGCGTTGCGTAATGTAGACCTGGGAGAGGCCCAGGCACTGCTTGCCCAGGTGTTGCAGATGGACGAGGCTTCATCAGTGCACAGCCATCTGGAGAAGTTCCTGTCAGAGCACGGTATGGAGCAGTTTATCCACAACCCGGTGGCATAGACCTTCAACCAATATAAAATGTTTCATTTACGCGCCGGGTTTCCATACCACCGGGGTTGAAACTCAACTCCTGCCAGCTGGCTTTGCCTTTATCATTAAGCCATAGCGTTGTTGTTGATCGTGTGCCGTAGATGGGGGTGACAATGAACTGTGCTGAGAGTAGATGATCCATATCGTGCCCAAGCCCCTGGACATGTAGTTCGTCCGGCTCCGCCAGTTGGCGGTTTCCTACCACATGGGCCAGAAAGTCATGATCCAGGTGGTCGCCAGCCAGTAACTGTTCCAGTTGGGGTTTGCCGTGGCTGATCTTGGGCCAGGGGGTATCCAGTCGGGCGTTGCTCAGGCCGTAGATTCCAGCGGCCAGCTTTTGTGGCGAGCGCTGCTCGCGCGGCAGGCTGTTGGTGAAGTAGTAAAGGTCCTGTCTGTCTCCCAGTAGCAGGTTAAATCCTGCGTATTCATCTGCCAGCTCCGCAACTGTGTTGAGGTACTGGAGAGGCGTGTCATCACCTGTCAGATAATCCAGGGGCAGCTCGCCTCGAGAGCGCGGCGCGGGAGCAGTCCTGGCGGGATCCCGGTAGTTGGTAACGGCAGCCAGGCGGCCCTGCCGGGTCACCCCCATCCATGTCCCCCCCTGTTCCAGGTCTCTGCCTGCCAGAACTTGTGGGTGATTCTCCCAGAAGTGGGCCGGGGCCGTAGGGCGCGCGTGAAACTCGTCGCGGTTTGCCGCAACCACCAGGGGAAAGTGAGAATTACAGCGATGGCCGAAGATCAGCAGGCACATTAGGAGCTCTTTATTGGCTGGGAGAAGGGGAAACAATTGTGCATCCCCACGAGGTGCATAATAATACGTTTTTATCTCACCGCGCGCAGCGTCCTTACACGGGGCAAAGCGTGCCTTTATGACTGAGCAATATGCTGTCTTACCCCGACATCAACCCTATCGCTGTTTCACTTGGGCCATTGAAAGTACACTGGTATGGCCTTGCCTACCTTGCCGGGCTCGCTTTTGCCTGGTGGTTGGCTGTGCGTCGCAGTGCAAGGCCCACCTCGCCGGTAAATCGGGACCAGGTGGACGACCTGATATTTTTTGCCGCCCTTGGCGTTGTCCTGGGCGGGCGTGTTGGTTACGCCCTGTTCTATGGCGGGGAGCGATTGGCTGAGGATCCCGGCTGGTTGTTTCGGGTTTGGCAGGGGGGAATGTCCTTCCACGGCGGGCTTCTTGGCGTGTTGTTGGCTATGTATCTGTTCGCCCGCCGACGCCAGATACGCTTTGGCGCGCTGATGGATTTTGTCGCACCACTGGTGCCTTTGGGTCTGGGCCTGGGTCGCCTGGGCAATTTTATCGGCCAGGAGTTGTGGGGGCGGCCCACGGATGTGTCCTGGGCTATGGTGTTTCCACGCGACCCCTTGCAGCTGGCCAGGCACCCATCCCAGCTCTACCAGTTTGCGCTGGAAGGTTTGCTGCTGTTTATTATTGTTGCCTGGTTCTCTTCGAAGCCGCGCCCCGCCTGGTCTGTTGCCGGGGTGTTTTCCCTCGGCTATGGTTGCCTGCGATTTTTCGTGGAGTTTTTTCGCGAACCAGACTCACATATCGGTTTCCAGGCCCTGGGCTGGCTAACCCGTGGCCAGATGTTGTGCCTGCCGATGATATTCCTGGGAATTTACCTGATCTTCATGGCCTATCGCACCGGGGCCAGCACTGAAACTGTTACTAAGAGTACAAAATGAAACCATATCTAGACCTGCTACAGGACATTCTCGACCACGGCACACCCAAGGGTGACCGCACCGGTACTGGAACACTATCTGTTTTCGGGCGCCAGTATCGCCACGACCTGTCCCGGGGCTTCCCTTTGCTGACTACCAAGAAGTTACACCTCAAGAGCATCATTAACGAGCTGATCTGGTTCTTGAATGGCGACACCAATACCCGTTGGCTGAAGGAGAACGGGGTATCGATCTGGGATGAGTGGGCAACAGGGTCAGGCGACCTTGGGCCTATTTACGGCGCTCAGTGGACGGCATGGCCAACCCGGGATGGCGGCACTATCAACCAGATTGACTACGTGGTGGATTGCCTGCGCAACAACCCGGATAGCCGGCGCATTCTGTTTCATGGCTGGAACGTGGAATATCTGCCGGATGAAAAGGTCAGCCCCCAGGAAAACGTAGAAGCCGGGCGTATGGCGTTGCCACCTTGCCACCTGCTGTACCAGTTTTATGTGGCCGACGGAAAACTTTCTGCCCAGTTGATGATTCGCTCCAGCGATTCTTTTTTGGGACTGCCCTATAACACTGCGAGCCTGGCCGTGCTGACAATGATGCTTGCTCAGCAGTGTGACCTTGATTTGGGGGAGATTGTGATCTGCACCGGCGACTCGCACATTTACAGCAACCACCTGCAGCAGGTGCAGGAGCAACTTTCTAGGGAGCCGCGCCCACTGCCTACGCTTGAGATTGTGCGCAGGCCAGACACCATCTACGACTATTGCTTCGAAGACTTCGTGCTGCACGACTACGATCCTCATGCCCACATCTCAGCACCGGTAGCGGTGTAGTTGCCTTGATAGAGCTGGCGCTGATAGTCGCCTGCGCCGAGAACGGTGTGATCGGGCGCAACAATGCTTTGCCCTGGCATTTGTCCGAGGACCTGCGTTATTTCAAACAGGTCACCATGGGTAAGCCCATTGTTATGGGGCGTAAAACCTACGAGTCGATTGGTCGGCCATTGCCCGGTCGCACCAATATTGTGATTAGTCGTGATCCTGGGTACCTAGCCGAGGGAGTAAAGAGTGTCACCAGTCTCGCCGCCGCCCTGGAATTGGCTGAGCAGGTTGCACTTATCGATGGCGCAAGAGAGTTGATGGTAATCGGAGGCGCGCAGATCTACGCTGAGGCCCTGCCGATAGCTGACCGCCTTTACCTGACCGAGGTGCACGCTGAAGTCGAGGGCGATGCTTATTTGCCAGCGATTGAATGGAGCCAATGGCAGGAAGTACGCCGCCAGGGGTTTGCCGCCGAGGGCGCCAACCCCTACGACTACAGCTTTGTAGTATTCGAAAAGCGCAGTGGCTAGGTTGTTACCTTTCACTATAAAGTCAGCTACAAGTGTTACTTTGGGGAACACGCGCCTTTTGGGTTACGTCTTAGCTGCTCCTTTAATTGAAATGGATGCCTCAAATGGTTTAAATTCGCCCCCTCGGTTTACCGACTCCGTTTTTTCCACTATATAAATAATGTAGTAACGATTCGCGGTTTATCAGATCAGACTCTTTTTTGTTGGATATAGGAAAGACAATTCCCATGACTATGCATCGATTGAAAAAAGTGCTCATCGCTGCGCTGGTGTCCACCGGTACCCTTGTGGGTGCAGTGGCGGCAGTTCAGGCAAGCACACTGGATTCCATCCTCTCCGTTGGTGAGGCAAAGAACGCAGCGGCGCGCAAGTCCCAGGCCAAGATAGACCGGCTGGCGGACGAGACTCGAGATCTGCTCAGTGACTATAAAACAGTCAACAAGCAGGTGGACGGGCTCAAGGTTTACAACGCTCGACTGCAACGCCAGATCGACAACCAGGAGAAGCGCATTGGCCAGATCGATACTTCCATCGATCAGGTGACGATTATCCAGCGCCAGATGACGCCTCTGGTAATTCGCATGATCGACGGACTGGCGAAGTTCGTTGAGCTGGACATGCCTTTCGAAACTGAAGAGAGGAATCGCCGCGTAGAATATCTCGCCTCCAACCTTGACCGGGCTGACGTAACCGTGGCTGAGAAGTTTCGCGGTGTGCTCGAAGCCTACAATATTGAGCTGCAGTATGGCCGAGGCATCGATACCTACCGTGGGGCGATTGATATCGGCGGAGCCCAGCGGGATGTCGACTTTTTGCGCGTAGGGCGCATTGCCCTGGTTTACCAGACGACGGACGGCACCTTGTCCGGTGCCTGGGACAAGAGCGCTGGAGCCTGGAAAGATCTTCCCGCAGGCGAATATGATGCCGCTATTCGCAAAGGTATTCGTATCGCGAAGAAGCAGGCCACGATCGAATTGTTGAATATGCCAATTTCGGCTCCGGAGGCTAACTGATGAGCGCTAAAATTGTAAAAGTCGCTGCCTTTGCATTGTGTGGCGCACTGACATTTTCCGCCAGCTCTGCCCTGGCGCAGGAGGGCGAGGCTCGCTCTCTGGATGATCTGCTGAACTTCGTCAAGAAGGGCCAGATCACTGAGTCGAAGGAAAATCGCGCTCGCGAGCAGCGCTTTGCTAAAGACAAAGCCAACCAGGCAGCAGAGCTCAAAAGGGCCGAAGCAGAACGTGCTCGCCAGGAGCGGATAAGTACTCAACTGGAAAACCAGTTTAAAGAGAATGAGCTGCGGGTTGCTGCCAAGCAGAAGCAGCTGCAAGAGAAGCTCGGTACTCTGACTGAACTGTTTGGTCACCTCACCTCAGCTGCTGGCGATTTGTCATCGAACATCGAAGTATCTTTGGCCTCCGCCCAGTATCCGGGTCGAGAGACGTTCCTGAAGGAGCTCATTACCAAGATGAGTGGCTCCGACACCCTGCCCAGCATCGAAGAGATCGAGCGGGTGTGGTTCGAACTGTTGCGTGAAATCAAAGAGACAGGTGTGGTTACCAAGTTTAATGCAGAAGTTTCCTCGCCTGCAGGCGAGCGCGCTGACCGCGAAGTGCTGCGTGTAGGTGCATTCAACATCGTGGATACTAACGGTAACTATCTCAACTTTGAAAACGGCAACCTCAGCGAGCTGCCCCGTCAACCCAGCGGTCCTTACACGGGTTGGGCTGCGGATCTGGCCTCTGCCTCAGGTGGCACGCAGAGCTTCGGTATTGACCCAACTGGACCTACAGGTGGATCATTCCTGTCGGCTATTATCGATACCCCGACTCTGGAAGAACGTTGGCACCAGGGTGGCTATGTTGGCTACGCCATTACTGCCGTGGGTATCTTCGCCTTCCTTCTGGCCATCTTGCGTATGCTTGTCCTGACAGGCGTGAGCGCGAAGGTGAACAAGCAGCTCAAGTCTGACAAGGCCATGGATAATAATCCGCTGGGTCGTGTACTGAAGGTTCATGAGGATAACCCCTCTATGGATTCCGAGACGCTGGAACTGAAGCTGTCCGAGGGCATTCTCAAGGAAACTCCCAAGTTGGAGAGTGGCCTGACTCTGTTGAAAATTATTGCCGCAGTGGCCCCGCTTATGGGTCTGCTGGGTACGGTGACCGGTATGATTATCACTTTCCAGGCCATTACCATCTTTGGTGCTGGTGATCCGAAGGCGATGGCTGGCGGTATTTCTGGCGCACTGATTACCACTGTGCTGGGTCTACTGGTAGCAATCCCGACAGTGCTGCTGCACACAGTTGTGAATGGTCGGGCTCAACGGATCATCCACATTCTCGACGAGCAGACCACGGGCATTATTGCCGAGCACACTGAGAGCAAGCTGGGGTCTTAATATGGGCGGCTTAGGAGATTTATCCGGCGTCCTGCTCAATTTTATGGACAAGGGCGGTAACGTATTGTGGCTGATTGCTGCCCTGTTGTTCGTGATGTGGATGTTGATCTTCGAGCGGGTTTGGTATTTAAAATTCGGCTGGAAGAAAGATGTTGCTAGCGTGATCGCCAAGTGGGAGGGCCGCTCAGAGCGGAAGTCCTGGGAAGCGCACCAGATTCGTGATTTGTTGATATCCCAGGCGCGTATGCAGATCAATCGCTTCCTCCCCGAGATCAAAGTTATGGTAGCCCTGTGCCCACTGCTGGGCCTTCTGGGTACCGTGACTGGCATGATCGAGGTGTTCAATATCATGGCGGTGACTGGCGGCGGCGACGCGAAATCCATGGCTGGCGGTGTCCAGCAGGCGACGATTCCTACCATGGCAGGGATGGTAGCCGCCTTGTCGGGCGTCTTTGCCAACACCTATGTCACCAGGATTGCCGAGAGAGAGGGTCATTTCCTCCACGACAACCTGACCACGGATCATTAATAGAGCCAGATTAATGCGTAAGAGAAATCGAGATGTAAATGCCGACGAGGCGGAGATCGATTTGACACCAATGTTGGACGTGGTGTTCATCATGCTGATCTTCTTTATCGTCGTTGCTTCCTTTCTCAAGGAAGCGGGTATCGAGGTAAACAGGCCTGATTCCTCCAAGTCTGACCCGTCAGACGCAACCTCCATTGTTGTTACCATTACCGGTGACGATCAGATCTGGATGGAAAATCGCCGTATCGATATTCGTGCGGTCAGGGCAACCATCGCTCGCTTGTTAGCGGGGGATCCAGAGATGGGATTTACCGTCAAGACTGAGTCTGGTGCCACTGCCTCAACTCTTCTGGAGGTTGGCGATGCCGCCCGCGAAGCTGGTATTAAACAGGTGAATTGGCCAGCGGAGGAAGACAAGTGAGCAGGCGTGGTATGGCAGCTGGTGGACGTGGCGCATCCCAGGGCGGTGGCGAGGGTGAAATCGACCTGACGCCGATGCTTGATGTGGTGTTCATCATGCTTATATTCTTTATTGTGACCTCCTCCTTTGTAAAGGAGCCAGGCGCCCAGATTATCAAGGCCGAGGCTGTCACTACCGGAGCTTGCGAACGTGGCACAATTATTTTTGCGGTCACTGCAGTGGGTGACATCTACTATGACAAGAAGCAGATACCCGTAGAGCGTGCTTACCGGATGGCAGAAGCAGCCAAGAAGGAGGCACCCAAAGCGAACTTCGTGATCCAGGCAGACGTCGATGCGCCCACGTCAGTACTGAGTGAGCTTCTTGGCGTCCTCAAGCCCCTGATGGACGCGCCGCTGTGCGCCTCCACTGAAGAAGCGGGGTAGGCGTGATGGGGAATAGTGCAGTGAGAATGCTTATCTCGATGCTTCTGGCCATACCGGTGGTGGTGGGGTTGTTTATGATCATGCATAGCCTGATCGATCGCCAGTTCGAAAACCCGGAGGCAAGCAATACCAAGATTGCGGACCTGGTCCAGCCGGATGAGGAAATCCAGCTGGAATCCGCAGTGAAGAAGCCGGATAAAGTTGAAGACCCTGAAGAGCCGCCGCCAGATCTGGATACACCCGATCTGGACCTGAATCCGGATATCGAAATTGTTAACACTGCGCCAACGGCAAGTGTATCGGTGGATATCAGCACTTCAGGGATGGCTACAGGTGATGGAGAATACCTGCCAATCGTTAAGGTGGCGCCAATTTACCCTCGTCGCGCTCAAACTCGCGGCATCATGGGCTATTGCATCGTCGAATATACCGTGACCACATCCGGTGCGATTCGCGACCCCGTAGCGGTTGATTGCCAGCCATCTGGAGTGTTTGAAAAAGCCTCTGTGAAAGCGGCGACAAAATTCAAGTACAAGCCCCGGGTGGTTGACGGCGAAGCCATTGAAGTGGCCGGCGTACAGAACAAGTTCACCTATACACTGGAACAGTAAACGGTTTACGTGATATGAAATTGTTGAACTACCAGACCTGGACTCGGGCTGCCTTACTGGCGGTACCGGTACTTGTAACCCAGGTTGCAGTAACACAGCTACAGACAGATGCTGGCTTTAAGCCCATGTCCTCGGTGCTGGCGGCAGAAAAGAAGCCCAAGGATACTCGGGAGACCCGGCGTACGCCCGCCCTGCGCAACAAGGTCTATGAAAAGCTTGCTGAAGCGCAGGCGGCAGCCGAAGCCAAAGATATGGCAGGCGCGGCTAAAGTACTGGACGATATGATTGCCACAGGCGGCAAGAAGGCTCTTAACAGTTACGAGCTTGCTAACGTCTACAACCTGTACGCGTTTATTCATTACTCCAATGAGGATTACGGCAAAGCGCTGAAATCCTATGAGCAGGTGGTGGCCCAGCCCGATATCCCCATAGCGATGGAGATCAACACGCGTTACACCATTGCCCAGCTGTACTTTGTTCAGGAAGACTGGACCAGGGGTATTAACGCCCTGCTGAAATGGTTTGAGATGACCGAAACACCCAACGCCGCGGCCTATGTGCTGCTGTCTCAGGGTTACTACCAGAAAAAAGATTACGACAAGGCTCTCTCTAATGTAGAGAAGGCCATTGGCATGTACAAGGAAAAGGGTAAGCTGCCCAAGGAGCAGTGGTATAACCTGGCTCGTTTCCTGTATTTCGAGAAGAACGACACCAACAAGACTGTCGACGTACTCGAGGAACTACTGACCCACTATCCCAAGAAGCAGTACTGGGTGCAGATATCCCACATGTACGGCGAGCAGAAGAAAGAGAGCGAGCAGCTCTCCGCCATGGAAACTGCCTACGTACAGGATATGTTGGATAAGGGTACTGAGCAGGTCACCATGGCCTATCTCTACCTGAATGGCGATGTGCCCTACAAGGCAGCCAAGGTTATGGACAAAGGCCTCAAGAATAAATCTATTGAAGGCAAGTCAAAGAACTGGGAAATAGCCGGCAGTGCATGGCGACAGGCGCAGGAAGTAGATAAATCGATCCCCGCCATGGAAAACGCAGCGTCCAAGTCTGATTCTGGCGAGCTCTACGCCAGGCTTGGCAATATATACCTGGACGGGGATGAGTTCAAAAAGTCCATTACCGCAATTAACAAGGGTCTGTCTCGCGGTGGTGTAAAGCGCCCGGATACAGCGCGACTTATCCTGGGTATGGCCTACTTCAACAACAAAGAGTACGACAAGGCCAGGAAGGCCTTTAAGGCGGCAGGTCGTGATGAGCGCTCCGCCAAGTATGCCAGGCAGTGGATCAAGTACATGGATTCTGAACTGGATCGCCAGCGCAGTATTGCTGACGGCTAATCGCTGTGGATATCCTTCCCCTGAGGGTTTAGCCGACAAAAAAAAGGAGCTCATTGAGCTCCTTTTTTTATTTCTGGGTCTGACTGTTAGACAGCGACCACGTTTTCAGCCTGAGGGCCTTTCTGGCCGTCAGTTACGTCGAACTGGACTTTTTGTCCGTCCGCCAGGGTACGGAAACCGTCGCCCTTGATGGCACTGAAGTGAACAAAGACGTCTGGGCCGTCTTCCCGCTCGATGAACCCAAATCCTTTGCTCTCGTTAAACCACTTAACGGTGCCGGTAGTTGTAGACATATTTTTTACCTGTATTACTTACGATACCCCAAAGGGCATCTTTGACTATTTAAATTTTATTTATGGTTTACGTACCGAAGAACTCTTGGGAAACATCGACCGTCACTATAAATACCGCTGGAAAAAAATCCAACACAATAAAGTGTAGCACTCGGTACATGGTTTTGCTGAACCAGATGGGCATCAATTTTGGGAATAATACGACTATTTTTCGATCAGTTAAGCCCGGTTTCATCTTCTGGTGACAGGGTATAACCTAGGTTTTTCGTTCTGAGGATGGACAGGCGGTGAGAATACTGCTGGTAGAAGATGACAGTCAGCTGGGGGAATCTCTGGAGGCAGCCCTGCGTCTTGAGCAGTACGCGGTGGATTGGCTGCGCAGTGGCGATCCGGTGCGGGCCACTCTGGGTGCCACTCCCTACGATCTGCTGATTCTGGACCTTGGCCTGCCCGGTATACCGGGAATGCAGGTGCTGCGCCAGTTGCGCGCAGACAAGCACCAACTGCCGGTGCTGCTGCTCACCGCCCGTAATACCCTGGCAGACAAGGTAGATGGGCTGGACTCAGGTGCGGATGATTTCCTTACCAAGCCCTTTGAAATGGACGAATTATTTGCCCGTATTCGTTCACTGCTAAGGCGTAAGACAGAGCACAAAAGTACCCAGTTACAGGTGGCCGGGATCACCCTGGACCCGGTAGATCGGCTGGTCAGTTTTGAAGATGAGCAGTTGGACCTGACGGCCAGGGAGTACGCTATTCTCGAGATCCTGATGCGCAATGCCGGGCGCTTTGTTTCCCGGGCCCGGCTGGAGGAGGGTATTTACAGTTGGGGAGAAGAAGTCGGCTCCAATACGGTGGAGGTTTACATCTCCAGGCTTCGCAAACGATTCGGCGGTGAGATGATTGAGACTATGCGGGGGGTGGGTTACCGCATTCCCTCATGACTGTATCTTTGCGACAACGCCTGCTCTGGATTCTGCTGGGGCTGATCCTATTTGCCTGGATTACCTCAGCCTTGGTGACGTTCTTCTATGCCCGCGGCGCCATGCTCAACCAGGTTGACAGACAGCTAGAGCAGTATGCGGATCTGGTGCATTACATCACCGAAATATTTGCCCGCCGGATAGACGAGGGCCTGCCCCTCTATGAGAGTGGCCCTACCCACGACCCGGACCAGTTTATGGAGGAGCCATTGGTGATTGAAGGCCCGGAAAGCCGTGGCTTGGCACCGGCGGTAAATGTATGGCTGGACAAAAAGCTGATCGCGGTAATCGCTAACTCTCCCAAGTTTGAACCTCCCACCAAAGCAGGCTTTACTTCCCTGGGCCTGGGCGGAGAAGACACTCAGTGGCGGGTGCTCAGCCGCTACGACAAGAGTACTGGCCTGTGGATACGCGTGGGCATAGACATGGGTGAGGCCAAGGTGGCCATGTTCGATATTCTGGGCCGTACGCTGTTGCCGCTGATGATTGTTCTGCCCTTGACCGTGGCAGTACTCTACCTGGGGGTGGCGCGGGGCCTGTTACCCCTGCGTAATCTCGCAGACCAGATCGGCAGGCGTAATCCGGGGCTGTTAGACCCGGTTAACACTCAGGGAGTGCCACTTGAAGTAGCCGATATCGTTAATGCACTTAATGAGTTGCTGTTTCGCCTTGCCCAGGCTCTTGAAGGTGAGCAGCGTTTTACTGCCAATGCCGCCCATGAACTGTTAACCCCCCTGGCGGCAATTAAAACTGAGGTACAACTTTGCCAGCGCCAGATGGAGCAGAAGCCGGGTGAAGAGGGCTTGAAGAGAATTTCCCAGCGGGTGGACAGGGCAAGCCACACGGTGGAGCAGTTGCTGACCCTGGCGCGGGTAGACCCCCAGGCACCGGTGGTACTGGAGCAGGTTGGGCTACGGGCATTGCTGGTGGAAGTTCTGGCTGATACTGGACACCTGGCGGCTCAGCGCAACTTGCAGGTGGATTTCAAGGAAGGACAGGAGCTTAAGGTGTCTGGCAATACGGAGGCTCTGGCGATATTGCTACGCAACCTGTTGGTGAACGCCTTTCGCTATGCCACTGAAAGCTCGACCGTAAGAGTCTCCCTGTCACGCGAAAGCGGGATCTTGCTTGAAATCTGTAACGACTGCGAGCAACTTTCCACCGTAGAATTCAGCCAGATTTGTGATCGCTTCTACAGAGTGCCAGGTAGCTCCGGGCTGGGGGCTGGCCTGGGCTTGTCTATTGCCTCACGCATAGCCGAGTTGCACCACGCAGACCTGATCATCAGGCCGGGGCCGGGCGGTACCGGTTTCTGCGCTGGACTGCGAATGCCGGTAGCCTAAATGGGTGCGTGAGCAGCGCCAATCAGGCCAGGCTGGCTGGCGGTTATGGCGTACACCGGCACTCTCTCAAGATGTTCGATCATGGCACCTTTATGCTGCAGCCTGTTGATGAAGTCACTGGCCATAAGAAAGTCGATCATGCGTGGCACAATTCCCCCTGCCAGATAAAGGCCACCATAAGAGCCTGTGGTTACTACAAAATCTCCGCAAACCGAGCCAAGAAGCGCGCTAAAAGTTTCCAGGGCCTGGATACACGCTTGATCTTCTCCGGCCAGCGCACTACTGGAGATCTGTGCAGGCGTCAGGTCGTCAAAGGGCTCTCCGCGGATTTCCGCAATGGATTGGTAGAGGCGTTCCAGGCCAGGGCCGGACACCAGTAACTCAGCATAGATATTCTTGTACTGTGGCAGTAGCAAGCGGAATAGTTCCAGCTCCAGGTCGGTCTCCGGTGACAGTCCCATGTGGCCAGGCTCGCAGGCGCTGGCATATGCCTGCCCGTTGTGCCAATGCAGGGTAGCACCACCGAGCCCGGTACCGGGGCCAACAGTCGCCAGCCGCTCACCGGCACTGTGGACACCGCTGTAAAGCAAAATGCGGTCTTTTTCAGTGAGGTAGGGCAGGGAGTGGGCGTTGCCCTCAAAATCATTCAGCCAGGCAATGTGTTCAAAATCGAAGCGCCCGGCCAACTCTCGACGGGAAAAGCTCCAGTCCATGTTGAACATATTGACCTGATCCTGTCCGGGAGGCGCCGCAAGGGCTATACAGGCAATGCCAGGCGCCGGTTCGATAAGCTCCTGCAACCAGCTGGCAATTACATCTGCGAAGTCGTCAAAATCGCGATTGTGGTAATTGCCCAGGGCGCGGTACTCGCCGCTGGCCTTGTCGAACAAGGCAATCCGGGTGTTGGTCCCGCCAACATCTGCAACCATCCGTAAATCAGGCATGGGGTCAGACGACAGGAAGGATTTTCATAATATTGGTCGAGCCGGAGCGGCCCATTACTGTGCCCTTGGTGAGCAGGATGGAATCACCTTTTTGCAAATAGCCTCCGTCGGACAGGAACTCAATGGCCCGGGATTCAACTTCATCCTGCTCAAAAGCACTGGCGTCGAAGAACAGGGGGACCACACCACGGCACAGGCACAGCTTCTGCAAGGTTTCGCCATTCTGGCTGAGGGCAAATATTGGCAGGCCAGAGCTGAGCCGAGACATCAGCAGAGGCGTGCTACCCGATTCTGTCAGGCAGGCGATGCCGCGCACGTTGCCGTAATGGTTGGCCGCATAAATGGCGGACATGGCGATAGTTTCCTGGGGGTCGGCGAACTGCCTCTCTGTGCGATAGCGTGACGTCCTTGTCACCGCCTGTCTTTCGGCGCCCAGTGCCGCATCTGCCATTGCGGTAACCACCTCTACCGGATAGCTACCAACGGCTGTTTCAGCCGAGAGCATTACCGCATCGGTGCCATCGAGTACCGCGTTGGCCACATCGAATACCTCAGCACGGGTGGGCATAGAACTGCTGATCATGGATTCCATCATCTGGGTGGCGGTAATAACCACGCGGTCCATGGTCCGTGCCCGGGTGATCAACTCCTTTTGAATACCGATTAACTGTGCGTCGCCTACTTCTACGCCCAGATCTCCGCGCGCTACCATGACCCCGGTGGAGGCGCGTAATATACCGTTGAGAGTATCCTCATCGGCCACCACCTCCGCGCGTTCGATCTTGGCAATAATGGCGGGCTCCAGGTTGGCTTCCTTGAGCAGTTGTCGGGTGAGAAAAATATCTTCCTCACTGGAAACGAAAGATACGGCGACAAAATCAGGTACAACTTCCGCCAGGCTGTCGATATCGGCAATGTCTTTGGAAGTGAGGGCAGGGGCCGCGAGCCCGCCACCGAGGCGGTTAATGCCTTTACGAGCACTCAGCTTGCCGCCGATAAGTACGGTGCAGTCCACTGCACTGGTGTCTACGTCATCGACCTGCAGCCGCAGGCGTCCGTCATCCAGTAACAGGGTGTCGCCCCTGACAACGCTGGAACACAGCTCTTTATAGTCCAGGCCAACACCGCGAGCATCGCCCTCGCCTTCGCCGAGATTAAGATCCAGGCGGAACCGGTCGCCTGCGGTAAGCTCAACTGACTCACTGCGAAAGCTGCTGATGCGAATTTTTGGCCCCTGCAGGTCTGCCAGAATACCCACGTACTTCCCGGCAATAGCCGCTTGCTTGCGAATCCTGTGAGCAACCGCGGCGTGCTGCCCTGATGTGCCATGGCTGAAATTAAGACGAAATACATTTACCCCGGCGGCGATCAGCTTGGCGATCATATCGTCTGATTCGCTGGCCGGACCTACGGTGGCAACAATTTTGGTACGTCTGTTTACTTTGGGTGTCACTGGCTCTTCCGAATGTCGGTTACAGAAAGGCGGTGATTGATATTGGAATAATTATAGTAAGCGATGTGTGGCTAACGCCGGATACGAATGATGCCCTGTTACTAGCCATTGTGCCAGTGGCAATATTGGGGCTCAGGGGTAAATAGCTTTTTTCGAATGACGTATTTCCAGGCCCTGCCGCTGCGCCCTGGTTAACTTTTTTACCACCAGGGCGTAGGAGTTGTCGATCATCCGCTGAATTTCACCCGCCGGAATGCTGCCGTTGAGGATTACGGTATTCCAGTGCTGTTTGTTCATGTGGTAGCCGGGAATAACTGCCGGAAAAATATCTCGCAGTATTAATGCCTCGTGGGGATCGCATTTGAGGTTTACCCGGGGAGACTCGCCGTGTATCAGCAGGGCGAACATTTTGTTGGCGATTTTCATCACCGCCGCATCGGGGCCGAAAGGGAAGTCTTCAAAGGTCTCGGGCTTATTCAGGAGGTAACGTCGTGTAGCATCGTAATTCACGCCAGCTCTCGATTACTTCGCAGGTAGTTTACCGCCAGGTCCGGGAAGTCGGTAAATAGCCCGTCTACCTTGGCGTGGTTAACCAGCATGTCCATTAGCTGCTGGAAGTCGCTTATACCTTCAGGGAGTTCGTCCCGGCGCAGGGTATAGGGGTGTACCAGCAGGCCATTTGCGTGAGCTGATTCAACCAATTCGCTTAACACTGCTTTGTCGTCAGCATCACGGCCTCGGTAGATGTGTGTTATCCACGGGCCGATGCCAGACGCGTAGTGCGAGATTTCTGCCAGGCCCTTGGCAGTTTGTAAGTAATCGTAGTCAGCCCCTGTATCCTCTCCCCAGTCGTTTTCCCCGATTAGTTGAATAAGGGGCAACGGAGTCTTCAACTCCTGATGTAGCCGCCTTAGAGTGTCGTCGTCGAAGCATTGAAGAAAAACCCGGTCGATGCGCCCGGCGTAACTTTTCTGTTCCAGAACGTTCAGTATCGCCAGAGCGCTGTCCAGGCCCTGCTTTAAGTGCCAGTTGGGCGCTTTGAGTTCTATATACAGGCCAGTGCTACTTCCCGTGCTGTGATCCAGTCCGGCGATCAAGTCGATTTCTTCTTCGAGAGTGGGTACGCGAAAATTGCCGGTAGCTGCAGGAAATCGAGTGGGGTAGACAGGGCTGCCGTCGGGGTTACTGCGCTCGTAAACGCAGAGCGTTCTTATTTCATCAAGCGCGAAATCTGCAGCGTAATAGTGCCCGTCCTCACGTGCACGGTCCGGAAACTTCAAGGCGACATCGGTGGTTGGCGCCAGATGGATGTCGTGAAGAATAATGGGAGTACCATCGCGAGTCAGTACTACGTCCTGCTCAATAAAGTCAGCGCCCTGTGCGTGCGCCAGTACTTTCGCTTCCAGGGTGTGCTCAGGCAGGTAGCCGCTGGCTCCCCGGTGCGCGATGACGATTGGTTTGGTTCGTGTGTTCAATAGTTATAAGCGGTGCAGCAAAGCCTGGGCTTTGCTGATAAAGGGCTACAGCTCCCCCACAAATACCCAAAAGCAGCCTGTCTGCGGAGCATTAATACAGGGGAAGCTTAAATAATACAGTGCTTGGCGTAGCTCTTGGATTCGTCGCCTGTCCACTCACCCTTGGGTTTTTCGGACAGATCTTCACACCAACTCTCAGAACCTATTTCCGTACCATCGATCAAGCAGTTCTTGGTGTAGGTCGCCGCATCTGAGCCGGTCCACTGGGATTTAGGCGTCTCTTTCTGAGCGGCGCACCATTTTTCGCTGCCAGGCTCGGCGCTGCACGCTGACAGTGCCAGAATTGCTGCGATAATCAAAACACGTTTCATGGATGTTTCCTGGTCTTACTGTTAAAAGGGAGCTTAAGTATTGCACCAGATAGTATTTTTCGCCAGTTGCCTGACAAGCTCCCGGTTGACTCCATGGACGGTGCTAAGGGCCCTGTTCACAGGAAAATAATTGTTCAATTTTGCTTTTTCCCTCATAGCTGCTAAAAATGAGCCTATGAACAGTGAAAATATCCAATGTGACACGCGTACGCCCTCACCGCCTTATGGCTACTCCCGCGAGTGTACCCATTCGCGAGAAGAGCAGATTCACATTGTTGCCCAGTTCCACGCCCACAAGATCCGCCCCAGCCGGATTGCATATCGTGTGGGTATCGACATTGCATTTATTGAAGAGTTAATAGCCGGGGAGACAGAGCCTGAACGCTTTCCCGGCTTGGTCGCCCATTACCGTCGCCAGCGCTACCACCAGCGGATGCGTGACAGTAATACCCGTCGGGCTATCTCGCGCTATGAGCAGCAGCAGAGGATAGAGCGGGAGTTTATTCAGGAAACAGACTTATAGGCCAATGTAGCTATATACGACCCTGCTTTATTGGCCTGGGCTAGTCGCCTACCATACCCTTTCTGCAAACTTTGAATTCAAACTAAAAGGTAAACCCATGGAACAGACACTGGCCATCTGGCACGAAATTATAGCTTCGGGAGATACCTCCCGCCTGGCCGATATACTGGCTGAAGACTGTACCTTTATTTCTCCTGTGGTTCACACTCCCCAATGCGGACGGGACCTGACCCAGCTCTATCTTACCGGCGCCGCGCAGATTCTTGCCAATGGCACCTTCAGGTATGTAAAAGAAGTTGTTACTTCCCCCCATGCTGTTTTGGAGTTTCAGTGCGAAGTGGACGGTATTGAAGTGAACGGCGTGGATATCATCTCATTTGATGAGGAGGGGAAAATCTGCGAGTTCAAGGTGATGTTGCGCCCGCTAAAGGCGGTTAACCTGGTGCACGCCAAGATGCGTGCTATGTTGGAGCAACTGGCCGGGGCTGCGGGTGACTCACAATAGACTATAGTTTGAATGACTACTGGGGGAGTACTGAGCATGCGATTGTATCAGGCCGGGATTGGCCTATTTTTTCTTGTGGCGCTTGCAGGCTGTGGCCAGGAGGAAACCGCACCTGCCGGTGAAGGAGGGGCGGTAAAAATGAGCGTGATTGAGGGTACCGTGTATTATCGAGAGCGAATAATGATGCGGCCCGGAACCCAGTTGGAAGTGCAACTGCAGGACATATCCCGTGCCGATGCGCTCGCCACGGTTATGGCCAGCGTGACCTCAACGCCAGACACTGCCCCACCTTACAACTTCCGTATTGAATATGACTTCTCGTGGATTGACCCGCGCATGACCTATGCCCTGCGGGCAACCCTGTCGTATGGGGACAAGCTACTGTTTACCTCGACAGAATACATTAATCCATTTGGCGAGCAGCCACTGGATATCCTGGTGAAAAGGGTCGGTGAACCTGTCACCCGGTCAGGCCCTGCACTGGAAGATACAGTATGGGTGCTGGACTCTCTGGCGGGTCAATCGGAGGTCAACGGTAATGGCGGCCAGACGGTTGATCTTACCCTGATGACCCAAGAGCAGCGTGCTGCGGGGTTTTCCGGCTGTAATCGCTATTCAGGAAGCTATTCGTTTGAGGGGGAGGTCGCTTCCGGCAACCCCCTGAGTTTCGGCATGATGGCCGGTACTTTAATGGCCTGCCCGGGCGATGGTGAAATTGAGCAACCCTACCTGCAGATGCTTTCCCGTGTAACCGCATATGTGGTTGAAGACCGTACGCTGAGCTTGCTTGCCGGCTCTGACGTTGTGGCTACCTTTAAACCTCGGTAGGCAACATGGAACTGGACGGACGACAGACACTGATTATTGCCATTTTGGTTTTGTATCTGGGGCGGTTTCTCAATAGCAAAATAGGGCTACTGCAAAAATACAATATTCCCGAACCAGTGACTGGCGGGCTTTTAGCTTCACTGCTCTTCGGATTGCTTTATTGGCTGGGTGAAACCGAAGTGTCCTTTGATATGGGCAACAGGAATATGTTGCTCATCGTGTTTTTCACCTGCATCGGCCTTTCCTCACGTATAGATGTACTCAAAAAAGGCGGTAAGTCGCTAGGCATCCTGCTGGTTCTGGCAATAGGGTATCTGTTTATACAAAACCTCGCGGGTGTAGGTATCGCTGTATTGACTGGCGGTCCGGCGGCTATTGGAGTCCTGACAGGGTCTGTCAGCCTCAGTGGCGGCCACGGTACCGCTATTGCCTGGGCACCCACCTTCGCTGCAGAGTACGGGATAGATTTTGCCATGGAGATTGGTCTGGCCTGTGCGACCTTTGGCCTGATTTTTGGCGGTATTGTCGGGGGGCCTATCGCGCATTTCCTGGTGGCGCGCTACAAACTGAGCGCAGAAAATTCTGGCGAGATTACAGTGGGCTTTCGCTACAAGGAACATGAGATCATCAATGTAGACGGTATCCTCAAGGTGTTGCTGGTAATCGCCGTTGCGATCGGGCTGGGGATTCAACTGAATGACCTGTTCGATGACTGGGGCCTGAAACTGCCTGATTTTGTCACCTGCCTGTTCGCGGGCATTATTCTTACCAATAGTCTGCCGCGTTTCATACCCAAGTATCAGTGGCCCACGGGGACGCGCTCCCTGGCCCTGGTATCCGACCTGAGCCTTGGGCTGTTCCTGTCCATGTCGCTGATGAGCTTGCAGCTGTGGATGTTGGTGGATCTGGCCGGTCCCATGTTGTTAATCATGAGCGTGCAGTTGTTGCTGATTTCCTGCTACACGATTTTTGTTGTTTTTCCGGTAATGGGTGCCAACTACGAGGCGGCGGTAATTTGCTCCGGCTATTCGGGCCTGGCACTGGGGGCAACCCCCACTGCTATTGCCAATATGAGTGCAGTAACCAAGTCTCTGGGGGCGGCCCCGGGCGCTTTTGTGGTTGTGCCCCTTGTAGGTGCGTTTTTTATCGACCTGTCTAATGCCGTGATTATTAACCTGATGCTTGCCTGGTTTGGCTGAGATTACCCGCATACCCTACTGTGGCTATTACCTGTATAATCGCCGCCCCTTCTCAAAGGGGTGGCGCAGTTCGCCACCCGAGGTAACACATGTCTACTGATAAAGCGGTAACCAGCTTTGCTGAGCTGGAGCTGCCCGCACCCCTGAACAAAGCGCTGGCGGACGTCGGCTACGAGTCCCCTTCAGCCATTCAGGGAGCTACTATCCCCCCGATGTTAGAGGGGGTAGATCTGCTTGGGCAGGCCCAAACAGGCACCGGCAAAACGGCTGCTTTTGCCCTGCCGGTACTGGCCCGGCTGGACATGAAGCAAAAGCTGCCCCAGGTGCTGGTGTTGGCACCTACGCGTGAGCTTGCCATCCAGGTTGCCGAAGCCTTCCAGAAGTACGCCCGGTATTTGAAGGGGTTTCATGTGTTGCCAATTTATGGGGGTTCTGACTATCGCGGCCAGCTGCGACAGCTAGAGCGTGGCGTTCACGTTGTTGTCGGCACTCCCGGTCGTGTAATGGATCATATGCGCCGTGGCTCTCTGGATTTGTCAGGGCTCAAAACCCTGGTGCTCGATGAGGCCGATGAGATGTTGCGTATGGGTTTTATTGACGACGTTGAGTGGATTCTTGAGCAAACTCCGGACTCTCGCCAGACCGCCCTTTTCTCCGCCACCATGCCCAATGCCATACGCAAAATTGCCAAGCAACACCTGAACAAGCCGCAGGAAATTTCCATTGAGGTGCAGACGGTAATCAACGAATCCATACGCCAGCGGGTGTGGATGATGGCTGGCGTGCATAAACTCGACGCGCTCACCCGAATACTGGAGGTGGAAGACTTCGATGGGGTGATTATTTTTGTCCGTACCCGAATTTCTACAGTCGAGTTGGCAGAGAAGCTTGCTGCGCGGGGTTATTCTGCCGCAGCCCTTAACGGCGATATTGCGCAAAAACAGCGTGAAGCCACAGTAAATAGGCTCAAGAGCGGCAAGCTGGATATTCTGGTTGCAACTGATGTGGCCGCAAGGGGCCTGGACGTGGAACGTATCAGCCACGTTATCAATTACGATATCCCCTATGACGTTGAAGCCTACGTTCACCGTATTGGCCGCACCGGCCGGGCCGGCAGGGAAGGTGATGCAATCCTGTTTGCCGCCAACCGGGAGCGCAGATTGCTGCGTGCCATCGAGAAAGCCACTGGCAAGCAGATTGAAAAAATGGAACTGCCAAGCGCCGAAGAAGTGACTAGCAAGCGCATTGGCAAGTTCAAGCAGAAGATTACTGAGACTCTGGATACCACGGAACTTGATGTATTTCGCAAGATGATTGAGGAGTACCAGCACGAGTACGGTGTGCCCGTTATCGAGGTGGCTGCGGCACTGGCCAGCCTTGCCCAGGGTAAGAAACCATTAGAGGCCAGGCCCGAACCGCGGGAAGAAAGGAAGGATCGTCCCAGGAGCAATAAGGACAGAAAGGATAGAAAGGACTTCAAAGACAAGAAAGACAGGCCTCAAAGAGAGCGCAAGCCCAGACCGGACAAGCATGACGATGGCCCGGACAAAGGCCTGGAACGCTTTCGCATTGAAGTGGGCCATGATCACAAGGTAATGCCGGGCAATATCGTCGGCGCTATTGCCAATGAAGCTGAGATTGATGCCGAGCACATCGGCAGAATCCAGATTAACCAGGATCACAGCACGGTTGACCTGCCAGAAGGAATGCCCAAGGAGGTGTTCAAGCATTTGAAAACCGTTTGGGTAAGTGGCCAGCGACTGCAGATTTCCCGGCTTGGTGGCGAATCCAAATCTCCCCGCAAGCGCCCGGTTGATATCAGCAAGCCGGAAGGGAAAAAGCCCAGGGGTGCTGGTAAATCCTCGAAGAAAAAGCGCAGCCCGAAATGAGAACAACACGCTACAAGTGGGACTAAGCCTCCCGTGCCGATTCTCTTCGGGGTGGTTCTGCTGGACCTGATCGGGTTCGGCATTGTTATTCCCATTCTGCCATTTTTATCCCCCCAGCTCGGGGCGGATAAAATGGATATTGCCCTGATTATTGTTACCTATGCCACCTGTGCCGGATTGTTCGGGCCCTTCTGGGGCAGGCTTTCTGATCGCTTGGGGCGCAAACCCGTGATTATGATCTGCCTGGGCGGGGCGGCCATTACCTACGTAATGCTGGGTCTGGCGACGCAGTTGTGGATGGTATTTGTGGCACGGGGCCTGGCGGGGGCAATGGCGGGAAACTTCGGCGTAGCCTCGGCCATGATGGCGGATATCACATCCCCGGGAAATCGTGCCCGGGGTATGGGGCTCATTGGCGCCGCCTTCGGCCTGGGGATGATTCTCGGGCCTGTGCTGGGCGGGCTGCTATCTGGCGACAGTGGTAGTTTCATGCTGCCCTGTGTTTTTGCCGGGTTTATGTCTCTGCTGGCAATTGCGGCTGCCGCGGTTTTTCTGCCTGAATCATTGTCTGCTGAGAGACGCGCAAAAAACCGCGCTCATCACCATAGTGGGGAGAAGATATCGACCTATCTGATGCTCAAGCGGGACAACAATCGCCTGCTTACACTTCAGTATTTACTGCATAACTCCTGCGTCAGTTCCATTACCTATATATTCCCCCTGTGGATGGCTGATGAACTGGGCTGGACTGCACGGGAGGTGGGCATTGTATTTGGCATACAGGGCGCGATTATGGTGGTTGTGCAGGGCGGTTTGCTTGGCCCGGCAGTACGCGTCCTGGGGGAGGTGCGCTTCTTGCGCTTTGCCATTGTCCTGTTTCTGGCAGGTTTATTGTCCGCTGTATTTGCAACGGTAATGCCGTACATGGTGGGGTCGATGTTTCTCGCCATGACCGGGGCGACCCTTTGTATGCCCTTGCTGAACACCATTACCAGCTACCGAACGCCGCCTGTTTATCGTGGCCGTATGCTGGGAACGACCGCCGCTGCCTCATCCTGGGGCAGGGTTTGTGGCCCGTTATTGGCGGGAGCTAATCTCGCCGTGTTCGGCTATCCCGGGGCGTGGATGGGCTGTGTTGTTATCGTTATGTTCTATCTGGCCTGGGCGTTTACCGATCCCCGGCTTGAGCGGCCACCGGGTGCGGATGATTCAATAATAGAGTAAGTTTTCCATTCACTGATTACAGGAGTAAAAAATGCCTACAAACCTTTTCGATCTTACCGGGAAAGTTGCCCTGGTCAGCGGTGCCAGCCGGGGTATTGGTGAGTCTATCGCGCGGCTGCTGGCGCAGCAGGGCGCGCACGTTATTGTATCCAGCCGTAAGATTGATGATTGCAGAGCGGTGGCCGAAAGCATTTGTGATGCAGGAGGTAGCGCAGAGTCCTTTGCCTGCCATGTGGGCAACATGGACGATATCGCAGCGGTATTCAACCACATCAAGGAGACCCATGGCCGCCTCGATATTTGTGTGAACAACGCGGCGGCAAACCCTTACTTCGGACATATTCTGGATACCGATCTTGGGGCCTACAACAAGACGGTAGAAGTAAATATTCGCGGTTACTTTTTCATGTCTGTCGAAGCTGGCAAGCTGATGCGCGACAACGGCGGTGGAGCCATCGTCAACACTGCCTCGGTTAACGCGCTGCAACCTGGACCTTTCCAGGGAATATATTCCATTACCAAGGCTGCCGTGGTGAATATGACAAAGGCCTTTGCCAAGGAGTGCGGGCCATTGGGAGTTCGCTGTAACGCCCTGTTGCCGGGTCTGACCAAAACCAAGTTCGCTGGAGCCCTGTTCACTCACGATGAAATTTATCAAGAGGCCATCAAGACTATTCCCATGGGTCGTCACGCTGAGCCCGATGAAATGGCAGGCACGGTACTCTACCTGGTATCGGATGCGGCTAGCTTTACCAACGGCGAATGCATAGTTGTCGATGGTGGCATGACAATTTGAAGGCCTTGCCAGCCGGGTGCACAGCTCGCTAGAGTAGGCACTGGTAAGCGAAGGCCGCGCAAAAGGGGATAGTGCAATGGGTCAGCAGGATATTCACCCGCAATTACTGGAAGACTGCCACCACCTGGGGCAATTGGGTAATAGCGCAGTGCTGTTACACCGCAATGCCAGCATGCCGTGGTTTATCCTTGTTCCGGACTCCAGGCTTAATGATGTTCTGGACCTGGCGGAAGAACACCGCAATGCGGTGCTGGAAGAATGTGCAGCGGTCTCCGCTTTTATCAAGCAGGTGCTGGGCTTTGACAAGGTAAATTTCGCCGGCCTGGGGAATCAGGTGCCACAAATGCATTTGCACATTATTGGTCGTGCTGAAGGCGACGCATGCTGGCCGCAGCCCGTTTGGGGCAACCTGCAGATAAGGCAGGAGTACACAGCTTCAGTGCTGGCCGAGTGGCAGCAGGCACTGGCTAAAATGGCCGGGCTACAGCCAGCAACTTCTTAAAAACCCACAACGAATCGGATCGCAGTATGAGAAAAAGGGTTCTGGTCACACACCAGCTACCGGGGGACCACATTCATAATCTCACGCAGCACAGTGAAGTGAACGTATGGATGGGGCCTGGCCTGTTATCGGCGCAGGGCCTGCGAGAAGAACTGGCAGGATGTGCGGGCCTGGTGTGCCTGCTCACGGACAGGATCGATAAAGCACTGATTGATGCCATGCCGGACCTGGCCTTTGTATCCAGTATGTCGGTAGGGGTAGATCACGTGGATGTGGCTGCCCTCACCGAGCGCGGTATTCCGCTGGGACACACGCCGGGGGTTTTGGTGGACGCTACCGCCGACACGGCCTTCGCCCTGATGTTAAGCGCCGCCCGGCGCCTGGGAGAGGCAGACCGTTTTATACGGCAGGGCAACTGGACCAAGGAGAATGCCTGGTCGCCGGACTTCTTCAATGGTGTGGACGTTAGCGGTGCGACTCTCGGGCTCGTCGGCCTTGGTGCGACTGGCCAGGCCGTGGCCAGGCGAGCAGCGGGCTTTGGCATGCGGGTGCTGGCCTACAACCGCACACCTCGAGAAGTGCCGGAAGTGGAAATGGTGTCTCTTGAAGAGCTTCTGCAACTCAGTGACTTTGTGAGTATTCACCTCGCACTGACTGACGAGACCCGCAACCTTATCAACGCTGAACGTATTGCGATGATGAAGCCCGGCGTGGTGCTGGTAAATACCGCTCGTGGAGGAATTGTCGATGAGACAGCGTTGGGCGAGGCGCTAAGTACAGGCCAGGTGTATGCCGCAGGTATTGATGTTTTTGAGCAGGAACCGGTACCCGCAGATAATCCGCTGTTGGGCCATTCAAATGTAATGCTCGCGCCCCATGTGGGCAGCTCCACCACCCGGACCCGGGCAAAAATGGCAGATCTTGCTGCCGATAACGCGCTGGCGGCCTTGCAGGGGCAGCGAATGCTGCACTGTGTTAATCCTGAAGTCTACGACTGGCAATCGTCGCAGCCAGCTTAACGGGGTGGCGAGAGTATTTCTCGCTATTGAGCTTCGGGCAGCACTTTCAGTGCCTGGCTCACACCCTTTGCCAGGGCAGACTCCATCCTGGCCACATCCACCTGGTTGGTGTTTTCGACAATTTTGGTGATGACTACACGCCATACTTCTTCATTGTCTGAGGTTCTGTTGAACTGCAGGGCGATGTTGTTGGTTTCCTGTACACCCGCCAGTGCATTGGCGTTATCTACCATGGCCTGGTTGATCTGGCGGTTGGGTCTGGCTGAGGGAATGGGGTCAATGTTGCTGGCATCTTGACTGGCGACGCCTCTGCGCAGGCCCATGGCGCTGATGTAACCAACGCTGAACTGGGCACGCTCCGGATCAAGAATAAACCCCTTTGCTGCAAGCCCGGCGTTAACTTCCCGGCGCAGAATCGGATCCATTATATAAACCGGGTCAGAGGAGCCTGAGGTATTTTGCAGGGGCTCGCCGCGCCATTTGAAATAACGGAAGTTGCCTTCGGCGAAAGCAGCGGTATCACCAGGCCGGGTTTCGACTGTGCTGCAGGCAGTAAACAGCAGAGGCAGCATCAGGCTCGCCAGGAGGGTGAGAGTACGCATGGATTTCCTCTTCCTTAAAATGACATGGGTGTAATCGATTACACCCATGACATGTTAGCAGTACCTGGGCGAGGCGGCCAGATTTCGCTGTTAATTGCCGCTAACGCGAGACAGTAAACGGTTGGCCCAGCTGCTGAGCAGGTTGCGCACATCAGCGGAAATGGAGACCGTACTGGCGCGCCCCCACATCTGGCTGCCCACACGGCGGTTGTCGCGTATAACAACCAGCAATTCTCCGCTGGCCTGATCGTAAAGACGAAACTCGACCGATGCATCACCGGAGTCCTCGGTGTAGACGGTGGAGCGACCTGGTGAATTCTGCATCTCGCCAGCATTCACCGACGGTGCAATGCGGGTAATCTCTGTTTCAATTCTCAGCACCTTATCGCCGCTGCCGCTGGTGTCCAGGCCGTGCTTGGCTGCAGCATCTTCCACTGCCTTATTCCAGGCAGAGGCCAATGCCTGCTCGCGTTCGGCGGTCAATTCCCAGTCCTTGCGCGACCACACGGAGCCAGAAGATGATGGTTGGACAATTTCTGCATTGGCGGACTGCAGCGTCTGCGCATCAATGACTTTGTACTCAGTCAATTTGGTTCCAGGGCGGCCCCAGGCTTTGGAAAAACCACTGCTTGATACAACGTTCAGGCCTGCAAATTCGGAACTGGGAGTTTCTTCCAGTGTCGGGGTGCCGGTGCAGGCTCCTAGCAGGGTAATAGCGGCGATAAACAAACTGGTACTGAGAGCTTTCATAAGGCTTCCTTAATTAGCTGGACGTTTTGCATCACAATAGACCATACGCTGTGATATTGGTTTCGGATTGTGCAATTTTAACCCGTGAAATAATATTTTTATCTTGTTAGGATGCTCTTCCATAACTATAAGTTATTTCTTAGGGGCAATAATGATTTCTCGCAAGTTGATCCGCATGGATCTTAACTTACTGGTAGCGTTACAAATTCTGTTGGAAGAACGAAATGTTACCCGGGCGGCCGAGCGCTTGTCGGTGAGTCAGCCTGCATTGAGCAAAACCCTGCAGAAGCTACGCGATTCTTTTGAGGATGAACTCTTTACCCGCACCGCCCATGGCCTGGTGCCCACCCCCAAAGCCGAGGAGCTTGCCGCGGAATTGCCAGCCGTGTTGGAAGCAGTAGAGCAGGTTCTGGGTGAGGCCGAGTTTGAGCCCTCCACCTATGCAGGCAGCTTTAAGCTGTTGTTACCACCCATAGTTTGTGAGGGCCTGCTGCCCTCACTCATGGCAGAATTGAGTGAAATTGCCCCCAAGGTGCAGGTAATTACCGCGGAGGTATCGCCGGACTACCAGGACCTGCTGAAAAAAGGAGAGGTAGATTTCGCCGCCTTTGTCGCCATGGAGACTGAGCGTGACATTCTTGCTGAGCCTATCAGCACCAAGGCCCCCCGCTGTTATATGCGCATAGGCCACCCGCTGGTGAAAAAGGAAATGGATTTACAGGATTTTCTGGCCTTCTCACACCTTCGTCTTTATCTGCCGGGCCTGACGCGGGAGAATACCAGCATGGTCGATGACGTGTTGGGGCAGTATGGCGTGCACCGTGCTATTACTCTGGAAACCACCCAGTTTGCCTCCGCCGTGGGGGTACTGGCCAACACCGACTCCTTGCTGGTAGCCAATGCGGGTTTTGAAGCCGGCGGCCTTTACCGCGACCTGATAACAGGCCAGGAATTGCCCGCAGAGCTGATGCGTATGATACGTAACACCCACTCGAGCAATCGTGGCAAGATGTCGCTGATGCGACACACCCGCACGTCTCGTAGTGCAGCGCACCAGTGGATGCGAGCCCTGCTGATGAAGCATCTCACTGGTACTGGCGAGCACGCAGAGCCGGAACAACAATCTATTTCCTGACGCAGCCCCGGTAGTTCCGGGACGAGTTGGCATTCAGTCTTTAATCGACTTTCCGCTCCTCTATTTTGAAACTGCGCAGTTCCGTTGCCTCATGCACGGATTCTTCCACATTTTCTGCTTTCTCAAGCGACTTTTGGTAGCCGGTGGGGATTATGGTGTCATTTTTGCCACCGCCGGAGGCGGTGTATGACACCCAACCTATGGCGCCCAGCGCCAGTGCCATTCCCAGTAATCTCATTGTGCTGCTCCTTTCTCATTTCAGCCGCCCCAATGCCTGCAAATACTGTAGCACAGGGCCACGCAAGCTGGCCTCTTCCGACATGGATATCACTGCGCAGCGGCCGTAGGCTGGTGGTTTTACCCTTACAAGGACTGAGCTATGTCATTCGTTCTCGTGGAAAAGCCGCGCCCCTATATCACCCAGATCACCCTGAACCGCCCGGAGCGCATGAACGCTATGGCTTTCGACGTTATGGTGCCGTTCAAGGAAGCCCTGGAGGAAGTGAGTTTCGACAATGAAACCCGGGTAGTGATTGTTACCGGCGCCGGTCATGGTTTCTGCGCCGGGGCAGACCTTGAAGACCCGGGCTGGCTGGATATTTTCAATGGCCTCACCGTGCCGGGGATAGCCCGCAGGGCGATGAAGATTCTCGATGATGTGATTAAAGCCATTCACGACATGCACCAGCCGGTGATTGGCGCTATTAACGGCGCGGCGATTGGTGGCGGCTTCTGCCTGTCCATGGCAACTGATATACGAGTGGCTTCTACTGAGGCTTACTTCCGTCCTGCAGGAATTAACAACGGTCTGACCTCTGCGGAGCTGGGGCTTAGCTATCTCCTGCCGCGTGCTATAGGTACCAGTAGAGCCTTCGAGATTATGCTCACCGGCCGGGATGTAACTGCCCAGGAAGCGCAAAGTATTGGCATGATATCCACGGTGGTGGAGCCTGATGGCCTACTGCAAGAGTGTTACGCCATCGCCGAGCGAATCAGTGGTTTCAGTCAGTTGGGGGTAGAACTGTCCAAACAAATGTTGTGGGCAGGCATGGATGCGGGCGGTCTGCATACCCATATGAATCACGAGGGTCACGCGCAACTGTTTGTGCGTATGACAACCCAGAATTTCGAAGAGGCCATTAAGGCCCGTAAGGAAGGTCGCTCACCTGAATTCAAGGACTGACGGCATTGTCACCCGACAGCAGGAAGGCGTCGATGCCGGTGAGTCGGTCGAAATCATAGGCGCTGAGCTGGAACAAGCGGGAATATTCGCTGGACAGTACAAAATACTCTTCTCCCAGTTTAAACAGCTGTAGTGTTACCTCGCCAGCCAGGCTGCTGATTCGCAGGATAAGTTCCGCTTCTGTCTGGGCGAGTTCTTGTTGCGTTCCCTTGCCTGCAATGCCAGCTACCTGCAGACTGCGTAGCGCACCCAATAGTGCTTCCAGCTCGCGGGAATCGGGCTCCTCGCCGGTACCGAGCCGCCATTGCCCTCCCGATCGGTCCAGGCTGTAACCATCTGCAGTAATTTGTACGGGTGTGCGCGTCTGCAACAGGGCGCTGTCCAGCCATGCATCGCTCTGGGCTGGAACATCAAAGGTATTGAGGGAAATACTGTAAATAGCGTCGTGCTGTTCGTTGCGGGCGTGTACCTTACGGTATGTCGGGGAGGTACCGAGGAAGATTTTCGCCCGAACCTCTCCCTGCGTCAGCAATGTAATCTGTCGCTGGTAAAGGTAGTCCGCCACCTGAAACCGCTGTCTGGCAGCAGCGGTATGGGCAACTGGCCAGCCGTGATTGTGCTCACCCAGAGCGCCCAGTAGAGCCTGGACTTTCTTTCCATCCGCGGGCAGGCCGTCCAGTTCCGGTAAAACCCAGTGTTTGCCGCCTCGCAGTAGTTTTATTTGCTTTCCCTGCTCGTCAGCGACGAGGATTTGGTCCACGGCTGATACCGCTTCAGACCGTGCCAGCAAAGGCTGGTCTTCTGCCTGATTTACAGCCACGGTGTCGGGCCGAAAAACTGTAACCGCCGCAGCTATCTGGATCAGCAGCAATACCAGCAAGGACCATCCAAGGCGGTTCACAGTTGCAACCCCCGGGTATAGTACCGCCGGCGCAACAGCTTCACTAACCAGTGCAGGCTTCCCAGCAACAGAAGAAAGAGGGCGGCCATGCCGTAATTGAAGTACTCGATCAGCACCTGGGCCTCTCGTTCCATTGGCGGCAGAGTGCGGTTGAAATGTCCGCGAGCACGGATATTCAACAGCTCGTCATCTTGTAGGGCCCAGTCCAGGGTATTGGAAAAAAGCTCCAATGGACCCAGGGACTGAGTGCCGCTGGCGGTAATAATCGCGTTCATTACCCGGTCGCTGAGAAAGTCGTTGGAAGCAAACACAATCAAGCGTGCAGATTCGGGAGAATGCTCTACCGGGTTGAGGATAATCTCCGCATTGGCAAGCTCCGATTCTGTCGAGGGTGCGCTACGTGCCGGGTTTGCGAAGTAAGAGTTAAAACGCCCCTGCAGCATCAGCGCAAGGTCGGCTGATTGTTGAGCGACGCCCTTAGCGGGCCCAAAGCGGGGTACCTGCTCGTCACCAGTGGTGCTGGGCATCACTGCTTTCGAATTGTCCTGCCAGGCCTTGTCAGAACTCCAGAGTAGCCTGCCCACCCGGTATTGATTGTTGCGTGGTGCAATCACGGGCGACGCCCAGGCCATGGTTACCTGCCGGATTCCCGCTGTAATAGGGTGATCCGGATCCATACCCCCTTCGCGCAAGTCGACAAAGTAGGGGTAATCGATCATCCGCAGGTCGCGGAACTCATAGTCCCCTGATTGGCGGTGTGTGGGGGCAGGGAAGGGTGCATTCTGGCTATCCAGAACCAGGGCCGGCTCTACTTCGACACCCAGGTGAGCCAGCCACTTCCCAAGGCCACTGTTCCAGTCCTGCATGACGAGGTCGCCATTATTGAGAGTGGCACTGAAAGGAGAGGTAGCGAGCACCACCGTACCGCCGCGCATCAGGAACTGATCGATGGCAAACACAGCCTGTTGCTGCAGACCTTTTGGAGCTATCACTGCCAGTATGTCTGCCTCGGGGGAGACCGTACCATCTTCCAGGTTTTCCATGAGCAGGCTGTGATCCCGGGTAATCTCACGCTCCAGGGCGCGGAAGGTGGGGCCAGGATGAAGAAGGCCATCAGCTCCTTCGGGTTTGGCTGGTAGAGAGAGTGCCACGGTTTTGGTAAACCCGCTGGCGAAACGCTTGAGGCCGGAATCCAGAGAGCGACGGAAGTCTCCAGGGTCAAAATTCTCAGTGGGTAATTGCACCACCTGCTGTTCATCTGCCAGCGTAAGATAGAAGAAAAATTCCTGCTCCTCTCCCAGTGACATGACCATGGGCTTGAAACCCCATTGATCGCCAATCTTCCTGGCAACCGTGCCACCGGCCGCTTCGGGTTCGATAAAACGCGTGGTGAGTTTGCCGCCGGAGTGGCTGACGGTATTTTCAAGTTGGGCAACTATGGAGTCTTTGTAGGTCAGCAGCCTGTCCGGCAGTAACTCGTCTGCCGAGACATAGCCTATGAGCTCTACCGGGCGCTCTATACCCTGGAATAAATCCCCACCGCTGCGATAACGACTCAGTACATCGCGAATGGCCCGGGTGATAACGTATTCCGGGTTGCCCAGCTGAACCTCGGGCTGACTGTTGGCAGAGGTGTGCACTTCGATCAGGTCGGCAAACCCGAGGGCTTCGTGTTCAGTACCGTACTGCACCAGAAGATTAAAGTAACCGTTCACCAGGGTCGCCTGGTGTCGGTTGGCCACCTGGAAAGGTGTGGCACTAATGCCGTAGCGTTGATTTGCTTCTTCCTCGAGTTCCGGCTCCTGGGCCGGGTCTACAAATTCGACTCGCACCCGGCCGGTTCCCGCTTCCTCGAACTCGTGCATCAGGTCCCTGAGCTGGGGTTCCAGAGGCGCCAGCAGGGGGTGGGTGCGCTCGCTGAGATAGGCCCTGAGCAGCAGGGGTTCTTGCAGGCGGGAGAGAAAATCTTTGCTGACCTCTGACAGGGAGTATTGCCGGCCCTGGGTTAAATCCAGGCGGGGAACTGGTGTTCTTTGCAGGAGGGCATTGAATACAATCAGGTTGGTCAGGAGTAGGACAATTGCCATACGCCACTGACGATGTCGCACGGTGCTGAGCCCCCTGCTCCAGCGCTCGCGCTCCAGCGCGTGAATATTCAGTGCGATGAAGGCGATACATAAGCTCAGGTAATAGCACAGATCGGTGAGGTCCAGCACCCCGCGGGTAATGCTGTTAAAACGTGCGCCGCTGGCCAGCAGGCGCATGGTCTGGCTGATGTGATTATCGAACAGGCCGGTTAGCGTGTTGCTGCCCACCAGGTAGAGCACACCACAAATAGTGACGGTGCCCAGTAGACTGGTGATGGGATTATCAGTACGTGCCGATACGTACAGGCCGATACTGATATAGGCGGCTCCCAGCAGCAGGCTTGCAAGGTAGCCGGCGAAAACTGGCCCCGGGTCCAGGTCTGCAATCAGGGACACTGTGGTGGGCATGGCGGCAGTGCTCAATAAAGCCAGCACCAGCAATGCCAGACAGGCGAGAAATTTGCCCAGTACAAAACGCCACAGGCCTACCGGTAGCGTCAGTATATGTTCCAGTGTCCCGGTGCGTCGCTCATCACTCCACATACGCATGGTGATAGCGGCAGCGAAAAAAATCAGCAGTAGCGGCATCCACTCAAAAAGTGGGCGTACATCGGCGATATTGCGAGCGAAAAAAGATTCCACCCAGAAAAATACAAACCCGGTGGTGATAGCGAAGCCCGTCAGGAACAGCCATGCCACCGGCGAGGAAAAAAACAGTGCCAGTTCTTTGCGCGCGACTCGCGTTATGGCGGTGTTAGTGGCCACGGTTGTCTACCTCACGAAATACCGTGTCTAAATCCCGCCCCGGTGCATCCAATTGATAAAGCTGCGCGCCGCTGCGCACTACACAGTCGGCGACCTTGGCTGCAGCATCGTCTTGTTCGACATGATCTCGCAAGTGCAGGTGGTATACCCTGGTGCCTTCCGCTCCGTCTTCCTGCTCCAGATTGGCCACTTCTTGCAGACGGTCCAGCTCTACATGCAGTTCATGTACCTTGTCGTCAGTGCGCAGCACCAGTGTGCGGCTGGTACGTAGCTGTGCCAGGCTTTTGTCCAGGGCCAGGTGCCCGTTGCGTAATATCAACACCCGGTCACAAACCGCATCCACCTCCTGCATGATGTGGGTAGATAGAATCACTGTGGCACGCCTGGACAGGTTTTTAATCAGGTCACGCATCTGCTGGGTTTGTCGTGGGTCCAGTCCATTGGTGGGCTCATCCAGTATTAACA
>ERZ1046740.276-NODE-276-length-45137-cov-35.458209_pt1 | contig 45137 bp, 52 predicted proteins | sample MGYA00383093_ERZ1046740 | MGnify/ENA primary metagenome ERZ1046740 (study PRJEB29581, sample SAMEA5548363) | metagenome | biome: marine; feature: coastal; material: water | depth 25 m | study: Short-term variability in the microbial, nano- and picoplankton... | reverse complement strand
AAATTAGCAGATTCGTTGTTTACAACAACGCAAAAAAAAGTGTTGGGTTTATTATATTTGCATCCAGAGCAAAGTTTTTTTCTTAATGAGATTTTAAGAAAAACTGGAATGGGGGTCGCTACAATTAAGCGTGAACTTGACCGTATGCTAAGCGCTGATATCGTTCAATTAAAAAAGATTGGCAATCAGCACCATTATCAAGCGAATAAAAATAATGCTATTTATAAAGAATTATCATCAATTGTTTTAAAAACATTTGGTATGTCAGATGTTATAAAAAGTGCTCTTGAGCCTGTTTTGAATAAAATGAATTGGGTTTTTGTATTTGGCTCCATGGTAAATGGAAAAGATACAGCTAACAGTGATATTGATTTGATGGTTATTGGTGACGTGGGGTTTTCAGAGATTGTTCGGATTATGCATCCAATTGAAAAAGCACTTGCTAGAGAGATTAATCCCAAAGTTTATTCTGCTCAAGAGTGGAATGCGTTGCTTGAAGAAAACGGAGAATTTGTTAAAGAAGTTATGCTTAAGCCAAAGATAAATATTATAGGGAGTGAATATGGGTTTGGATAACCTAGTAGGAATATCGCTTGAAAAAATTACACCAGACGTGGCTTCAATTAAAAAATTGTTTGATGCTGCTAATAGAAATATAGCAGACGCTCAAGTTGAACAAGTAAGTTTAGAAAATAGGTTTGATGCTGCGTATAAGGCTATTATGCAATTGGCTAATGCGTCATTACAGTCAAGTGGATATAGGACGCTAACTAGCAAGCCTGGACACCATGTAGTGATGATTCAATCGTTGCAACAGACTGTTGGCATTTCTGTGGAAAAAACTATTATTTTAGACGCCTTAAGAAAACAAAGAAATATAGCAGATTATTCTGGCGATTTGGTTTCAGAGTCTTTGACTAGGGATTGCATTGAGTCTGCTCAAGAACTTTATAAGTTGACAAATAAATATTTATGGCAATAAGCGATTGGCACGAAAACGACAGACCCAGAGAAAAGTTACTAAAATTTGGTGAAGCCAGTTTGAGCGATGCGGAGCTGTTGGCAATATTTCTACGTACAGGGATTAAGGGCAGAAGTGCAGTGGAACTGGCACAGGACTTACTGAATCAATTTGGCTCTTTGCATCAGTTATTAAATGCTAATGAGGCTGATTTTTGCCAAGCTAAAGGACTGGGGCAAGCGAAGTATGCTGGACTTAGGGCTGTGTTAGAGATGGCAAAAAGACATTTTGAATCAGGCTTAAGTAGCAGCGATGCGTTTACCAATCCCAGCACTTGTGCTAATTACCTGCATTTGCATATTGGCAATACCAATCGAGAGACCTTTGCGGTGCTGTTGTTGAATCAAAAACACCAATTGATTGATTTGGTGAGTTTGTTTACAGGCACACTTAATCAAGCAAGTGTACACCCAAGAGAAGTGGTAAAAGTTGTCTTGGAAAAAGATGCAGCAGCTGTTATCTTGGCACATAATCACCCATCGGGCGACCCTACGCCTTCGCAATCTGATGTCAATATTACTCGAAAAATCAAAGCCGCCTTGGCATTGATTGATGTACGTGTTTTGGATCATATTATTATCGGTAATGGTGGGCGCTTTGAAAGTTTGCAACAACGGGGTGAGGTGTGAAACTCGGTGTTATAAAGTGGTTAAAAGGCTTGTTATTGTTGTCTATTGTGGTGTTTGCTTCGTATTTGGCGCATTTGCATACAGTGGTTGTTGATGAATTTTCTCAGCCATTGGATGAAAGAAACTCCCAGCTGTCATTGGGCAAATATCCCAAGGCATTGGTCAATATGTTGTTAATGGTGGAGGATCAATCGTTTTTTGATCATCTTGGGGTGGACTTTATAGAAATTGGTAGAGTTTTTCGAGATAATTGGCTACATGATAAACCGATACGTGGTGCCAGCACTTTGTCACAACAAATGGTTAAAAATGCACTACTCACACGGGAAAAAACTCTTGAGAGGAAACTTAAAGAGGTTTTAATGACCTTATTATTAGAGACTGCATTTGACAAAGAAGTGATTCTTGCGCGCTATATGAATGGTGTGTATTTAGGGCAATCTGGTAGTTTTGAGGTGCGTGGGTTTCAGCGTGCGGCGCGGTTTTATTTTGATAAAGAGGTGGATGAATTGTCTTTAGAGGGTCTGGCAACTTTGGTGGCGCTAATAAAAGGCCCCAGTTATTATCATCCGACTCGACACCCCGATAGATTGGTGAAACGTAGAAACTTGGTATTGCGTATATATCATAAATATGAAAAAATTATCAAATGACAAGAGAAAATATATTAGCGATTGATACTTGCACTGAGGTGTGTTCTGTCAGTCTTTATACACAAGGTGAAACGGCTTCACGTTTTGTTAAGGATGTGGCAAAAAGTTCCGGTTTGATTTTGCCGTTGTGTGACGAAGTGTTTGCACAAACAGGCTTATCAGTGGCAGATTTAGATGCGATTGTTTATACCAAAGGCCCAGGTGCATTTACTGGAGTGCGGATGTGTGTTAGCGTGGTGCAAGGCATGTCTTTGGCACATAATATCCCTACCGTGGGTTTTTCAACGCTTGAGGTGGTGGGCGCTGGTGCGGTTGAAAAATACAACAGCGATAAGATTGCAGTCGCATTAGATGCACGAATGAGCGAGGTGTATTGGGGTGTGTATGAAGCAGGTGTGTTAAAGAATGAACGCCTTTCAAAACCCGATGAAGTGGATGTCTTGAGTGATACCTTTATGGGGGTAGGCACAGGCTGGGGCGCTTATAAAGAAGCGCTGACTAAGCAAACAGGAGTTTGCCAGTGCGTGGCAGATTTTTACCCCCAGTCGCAACATTTAATTGCCTTGTATTTAGCGCAACAACCCAAGCATGATGAGCAGTTGCCATTACCAACTTATTTACGCAATAATGTGGCGCAAAAATCATTAAAATAATTAAGCAATAAATAATTACCAATATAATTATGTGGAAATGGATTCAAGCGTTCGCCTCACCCAGAAATTTTTACCAAATCAGTGAAAAAATCATTCCTTGGTTAATGCTTCCATTCGTTATGTTGTCGTTGATTGGTTTGTATTGGGGTTTTGTGGTCTCGCCAGCGGACTATCAACAAGGAGATAGCGTACGTATTATGTATGTGCATGTGCCTGCTGCATGGATGAGTTTATTTATTTATGTGGTAATGGCGGTGGCAAGTGGTATTGGGCTTATTTGGCAAATCAAACTTGCACATATAGTGGCAAAAGTATCAGCGCCAATTGGTGCAGCTTTTACTTTTTTGGCATTAGCCACGGGTAGTATATGGGGTAAGCCGATGTGGGGTGCTTGGTGGGCGTGGGATGCACGCCTAACCTCTGAACTTATTTTGTTATTTTTATATTTGGCTTATATTTCACTCAACAATGCTTTTGACAACTCCAAAACAGCAGATAAAGCTGCCGCCGTTTTGGCAATTGTTGGTTTGGTGAATATCCCTATTATTTATTATTCGGTAGAATGGTGGAACAGCCTACATCAAGGCTCATCGATTAATATGACCAAGGTGTCCATGCAAATCGATATGTTTATTGCATTAATGTTGATGAGTTTTGCATTTAAGTTTTTATATGGTGCTTTGGTGTTGATGCGAGCGCGTGATGAAACCTTAATTAGAGAGCAAAATTCACGTTGGGTTAGAGCGGTTGTTGAGGAGAATAAATAATGGATTTTTTATTATTTGATAAATACAGTGCTTATATTTGGGCTTCATATTTATTAACTTTTTTAACCATAGTGGTTTTATTTGTGGGTGCAAAAACAACACATAAACGCACCATAACGCAATTACGCATTAAGTATGCCAGAGATAAAAACTAGATAATTTTGAATTGAGAAGCCCGGCGTCTCAATAAGCTGTATAAAACAAGTTAAAAAATAAGCAAAAGAAAGATTATGACAAAAAGACAAAACAGAATGATATTGGTAGCGCTTTTGGTGGCAGGCGCAATATTGGTAATTACGCTTTTATTGCAAGCATTGGGTAGCAATACCAATTATTTTTACTCACCAACCGAAGTGGTAGAAGGCAAGGCGCCTGATGGCAGAAGTTTTCGTTTGGGTGGTTTGGTTGCTACTGGCAGTTTTAAACGTCAAGATTTGACCGCAACTTTTGATGTTACAGATAATAAAAACAAGTTCAACGTTGAATATACAGGCATCTTGCCAGATTTGTTTAGAGAGGGGCAGGGGATTATTGCTACAGGGGCTTTAACAGAAGGCAAATTTATTGCCACTGAAGTGTTGGCAAAACACGATGAAAATTATATGCCACCAGAAGTGGCAGACGCATTAGAGAAAGCGAAAAAGTAACCAATGGGCAAGTTTATTCCTTTGGTTGTTTTTGTTGTATTGGCTTGGTTTTTATACGACGGATTAGGGCGTGATACTAAAAAACTACCCTCACCTTTAATTGGCAAGACTTTCCCAAGCCTTGAAGTTAAAGATTTTCAAACAGGTGAGAAGTATCAAATACAAGAGAAACTAAAAGATAAATTGTCACTGGTTAATGTATGGGCATCTTGGTGTGTGACTTGCCGTGCTGAACATCAAATGTTGAATGATATTGCAAAACAGAATATTGTGCAAATGGTAGGTGTAAACTATAAAGACAGCAAAAAAGAGGGTGCTTATTTTTTAAAAAGACTGGGCAATCCTTTTGATTTTATTGTCTTTGATCAGCAAGGTATTTTGGGTTTAGAATTGGGTGTCTATGCCACTCCTGAAACTTTTATTGTTGACCAAAAAGGTGTGATTCGCTTTAAACGTATTGGTGAGATTACATCACGTATTTGGCAAAAGGAAATGTTGCCACTAATTAATCAATTAAATAAGGCAAATTAAATTAAATTAAATTTTAATTCAAAGTATAATACTCATTTTTTGGGCGCTTAGCTCAGTTGGTAGAGCATCGCCCTTACAAGGCGAGGGTCACAAGTTCAAGTCTTGTAGCGCCCACCAGAAAAAAGGAGCGGTAGTTCAGCTGGTTAGAATACCTGCCTGTCACGCAGGGGGTCGCGGGTTCGAATCCCGTCCGCTCCGCCATTTTCAAAGGGTTTGCCGAAGGCAAGCCCTTTTTTTTTGTATAATATTATCGGGTTTGTATAATATTTTTTACAAAAAATCCACTTTATTGGCTTTGAGTTTATCGGCTATTTTATTAGAATACCTGCTATTGTCTTGATGACGCAGGGGGTCGCGGGTTTGGGTGAAGCGTAGCGAAACAATGTTGTCGTGAAACGGCAACAGCCCATAGGGCGAGCGTCAGCGAGTAGTCTCGTCCGCTCCGCCATTTTCAAAGCACTTCTTAAGAGGTGTTTTTTTTGTTCCTAGGTTTTAGAATATCAAAACGAACACCTAAAGCTTTTTTAAAAAACAAAAAAGCATCGTATTTGTTTCAATGTAAATTTCAAACAGGTTGAATTCATTAATGTTTGTTAAAATAGTTTTTCAAAACAATCGTAATTCAAAAAAAATTTATGAAAAACACCACTAAAGAAACGCAAGAGCAAGTCGATAAAAAATTTATAGAAATGGCAGATGCTTTTATAGCGGTAGCTAACGAACAATGTGATAAAGGCGTTGTTGACCATCGATTGGTTAATGCTTCTTTGTTATACGCTTCTGCACGTTTTAGTGCATTTATTACTGCCTCTATAGCTGAATCAAAAGAGGATTATGAAAAGGCTACAGATAAGGCAGTTGAATTCTATAGTGCAGAATTCAATAAAATGCTTGAAGAACACATGAAGCAATATAAGATTGTGTTTGATAAAAAGCCAAAAGCCGAATATAAATATTAATTTAAATTTCTTTCATGTCAACTTTTTTAAATAAAAAAATTTGCATTAAAGGTGCGGTGCAAGGGGTTGGCTTTCGTCCATTTGTTTATAAAATTGCGACAAAACTTAATGTTTTTGGTGAAGTTTACAACGACAGTTCTGGTGTTATTGTTCTGACTAAATGTAAACAACATACTTTAGATCAATTTTTATCTTTACTTCGAGATAATGCACCACCACTTGCAAAAATCACAAGTATTGATGTTCAAGATAACAATCACGATACACAAAATTATTCTGATTTTAAGATTACAGCAAGTCAAGCCGGTCAAGTTTCTACAATGGTTTTACCTGATGCCTGTATTTGCCAAGCGTGTATTAATGATATTAGTGATAAGAGTAATCGTCGTTACGGCTATGCTTTCACTAACTGCACTCATTGTGGACCTAGATTTTCTATTATTAAAGCCATTCCTTACGACCGCCAATTTACCAGTATGTCAGCTTTTAAAATGTGTAAGGCGTGTGAGAAAGAATACCAAGACCCTTTAGATAGACGTTTTCATGCGCAACCTAACGCTTGCCCTGATTGTGGACCGCAGTTACAATTAACAAATACAGCGGGCAAAAATATTAGTACAGATGACGTTATAAAAGAAACTGCTTCTCTATTAAAACAAGGAAAAATAGTGGCAATCAAGGGTATTGGTGGCTTTCATTTGGCGTGTTTAGCAAGTTCTAATTCTGCGTTAGAGACCCTTAGAATGAGGAAGATCAGACTTAGAAAGCCTTTTGCGCTTATGGCAAAAAATGTTGATATGGTGAGTGAGTATTGTCGTATTTCCAAGCAAGAAACATCTTTGCTAAAAGACAAAGCATCCCCCATTGTGCTACTCAGTAAGAAGAATGATTTATTATCAGAGAAAATTGCACCAAAACAAAAAAGTCTTGGCTTTATGTTGCCTTATTCGCCATTACATTATTTATTATTGCAAGCGTTGAATACACCTTTGGTTTTAACTTCAGGTAACAGGACTCAACAAGTGCAAATAACGGATAACCAGCAAGCAATCGATGAATTAGGCGATATTGCAGATTATTTTTTGTTACACAATCGAGATATTATTAATCGTGTTGATGACTCTGTGGTGCAAGTTGTGGCAAACAAGAAAAGGGTAGTTCGCCGCGCTAGAGGGTATGCTCCGACTGCGCTGTCTTTACCTAAAGGCTTTGAGAAAAGTAATGGTGTTTTGGCAGTGGGTGCAGAATTAAAAAATACATTTTGTTTGTTTACCAACTCACAAGCAGTTGTTTCACAACATATTGGAGACTTAAGAACCTTAGAAAGCTATCAAGATTTTCAAAGTAATATCAGTTTGTATCAACAACTTTATGATGTAAAAATTCAACATTTAGCTTGTGATTTACACCCAGATTATTTATCCTCAAAATATGCACAAAATTACGCACATACGCAGATGCTTGAGTTGCAAAAAATACAACACCATCACGCTCACATTGGTGCATGTTTGTTTGAAAATGGCAGGAGTATTGATAGTAACAAAGTGTTGGGTGTAGTCTGGGATGGTATCGGTTTAGGGACGGATGGTTCACTCTGGGGTGGTGAGTTTATGCTGGCAGACTATTTAGAATTTGATAGAGTTGCCCAATTCGAATATATACCTTTATTAGGCGGTGATAAAGCGACAAACGAACCATGGCGTATAGCATATGCTTACTTTAAACATTACAATCTAACAAAAAAAGAATTCTTTACAAAGCAAGCAACTGCCAATCTTGACGCTTTATTGAAAAGCAATATTCCTGTGAATCATACATCTTCAGTAGGGCGTTTATTTGATGGTGTGGCATTTGTATTAGGCATTTGTCAGGAAAAAATAGATTATGAAGCACAGGCCGCGATAGAATTAGAAAATTTAGCAAACGCTTGTACTAACCCTGAACGACAGCAAGTATATGAATTTTATTTTAAGCAAAATCAAGATAATAAAATAATTGTTAGCAGCGAGAAGATGTGGTTTGCATTTCTTCAAGATATTGAGCAAAAAGTTCCTTATGCAGATATTGCTTATAAGTTTCATTTATCGTTGGCACACTTATTATTAGATACAGCGTTACAACTACAGCAAACACTTTGTTTCGACACAGTTGCTTTATCAGGCGGCGTGTTCAACAACAAATTATTATTAACTTTAGCAGATAAATTATTCAATAAAGTCAATACAATAACATTACTAAGTCCCTCCGAAATTCCAACAGGTGATGGCGCGATAAGCCTAGGTCAAGCGGCTATTTGCGCCGCAAAAAATCAAACAATATAAACCCTCTTTATTGCTTCTAAAATAATTATTGGCATGGTTATTGCTTGTAGTTATAAGGCATCGCTATTGAGTGCGATTGTTTTCTGTTTGGCGAATGCGGAAATTCCTCTTTTAGGTTTTATTATTCGCCACCTAATTTAAAGGAAAAAATATAGATATGAATCATTTTGTTGTGTTTGGTTATTGTGACAAAGGTATTAAATTTAGGCCCAGCGATTGGGCAGAGCGTTTGGTTAATAGCCATACAGTAAGTGGCAGCGCAAAAGAGTGTGTGCATGTTTTTAATAGTGATGGCACCAAAGGAATAGCAATAAAACCTTGTTTAGAGAAAACTAACCCAAAGCTATTAAATCATATTCTTGATTTTGTTGGTTCGCATAATTTAGTTATTAAATATAAATAAAAATGAAAAAAGTTATTGAGTTAAGCCCTAAAGAAGCCTATCAAAAAATGCAACAAAATCCTGCTATATTTTTTGTCGATATACGCTCTTATGTAGAATATAAATTTGTTGGCTATGCAGCAGGTTCTGTTTTAGTGCCATGGATGGATGAACCTGAATGGATAATCAACCCTAGATTTTGTCAAACCATATCTGCTTTATTGTTGGATAGAAGCAACCCATTAGATACTGAAATTATTTTAATTTGTCGCTCCGGTATACGTTCATCGGAAGCTGCTAATGTTTTAATCAAAAAGGGCTTTAAAAATGTGGCGCATATTATCAATGGCTTTGAAGGTGCTTTGAATGCAACACAGCAACGTGGAAAGCTAAATGGCTGGTGTTATGATGAGCTACCTTGGCAACAGTGTTAGAGGGTAAGAACATCAGTTTGATTGCCTTTCTACGCAAACAAAATAAATCTTATTGAGAAAGTTTTCTGTATCTAGCGCAAGGAATATTAAGTGCTTTTCTATATTTTGTAACAGTTCTTCTGCTAATATTAATATTATCTTGATTTAAAAGATGAACTATTTTTTGATCAGATAATGGTTTGTTTTCTTTTTGTATGATCATCACTATCTTTTGTTGAATAGATTTTGAGGCGTAATTATCTATTTTTGCAGAGAATAACTCTTGGATTCTAATAACACCTATAGGTGTATCTATATATTTATTTTTAAGCAAACGAGAAAGTGTTGATTCTCCAATATTAAGTTCAAACGCCAATTCTTTTTGACTTAGTGGCAGTAAGTGCTTTATCCCTTTTATTAATGCTTTTTCCTGCTTTGTAATTAAGGTCTCAATAATCAATTGTAGTTGTTGTTGGCGGTATTCAATAAAATTAATCAAACCACGTGCCGCTAATAAATGCTGATTAAACAAAATTTTGTCTTTGATTTGTGGGCGTAGTGCTAAATATTCTTTGTTAATAGCGATATTGGGTAATACTTTTAAAGTAATGTGCCATCCTAGTTCATTTTTTTCAATATCTGCATCTGCCTGTATATATTGTGTTTGTGTGTCATTTTTAAAATTATCAACAGGCGTTTTGGGTAATTTTTTAATGGTAGATAAAAAAGCATCTTTTTGTGTTGAATTAATTTTATTTATGTCTATTTTTTCAGCAAGTAGTTTAATAAACAGAGTGCTATGCTCGCTATTTTTTTGCTTTTTAATTTGTAGTGATAGAAATTCTTGTGTGTTAAATGAAGCAATACCAAGTGGTTCAAAATTATTTTGAATAAAGTTTCTCACCGTCTCACAGCTTTGCCTGCTTACCTTGTTATCAGGATGATTTCTATTGTGGGCCCGGGCAACAAAATCAATATTAACCTCTAAAAAACCAGACTCAGTGATATTTTCAATAATAATTTGTGCAATAGTTAGCTGCTGTTTGTTAAAACCAGTATATGACAATTGATCCAATAATGCATCAAATAAAGAGAGTTTGGATTCAATTTGTAGTTGCTGTTCTTCCTGTGTTTTTTTGCCATCAAAGTGTTTGTTATTGCTTGATTTTGATTCTTTTTCAACTAAAGTAATATTATTTTCCAAGGCTCTATTTATTTCACTTAATAGCTCAATATGTGGCATAGAAAGTAGCTTTAAAGAGTTTTTTAACAGAGGTGTTAAATTTAAATTAAAGCTATTTTTGGTTTGTAATCTACTTTTTGGCATGATTATTGCTTGTAATATATAGTGAAAGCCGTCAAAAATTAAATATACAGTATATAAGTTAGCGGCATAATGATTTTTTATCACTGCAGGAGAGAAGTGTATGAGCGCTATAGATACAGTTAAAACAGACAATAAATTGCCAATAGAGAGTTTTTATGATGTTATGCGAAGACAAGGTATTAGTCGTCGTAGCTTTATAAAATATTGTAGCCTTACAGCAACGGCGCTGGGTTTAGGTCCATCTTTTGTTGGCAAGATTGCGTACGCAATGGAGAATAAGCCCAGGATTCCAGTTTTATGGCTACATGGCTTAGAGTGCACATGTTGTTCTGAATCGTTTATCCGTTCAGCACACCCGTTGGCTAAAGATGTAGTTTTATCAATGATTTCACTGGATTATGATGATACTATTATGGCAGCGGCAGGCGACCAAGCAGAAGCTATCATTGAAGAAACCATTCAAAAATATGATGGTAATTTTATTCTTGCCGTTGAGGGTAACACGCCACTTAATCAAGATGGCATGTCTTGCATTATTGCAGGGAAGCCTTTTCATCATCAAATTGAAAAAGTTGCAAAACATTGTAAAGCGATTATTTCTTGGGGTTCATGTGCTTCTTGGGGTTGTGTTCAAGCAGCCAGACCAAATCCAACTCAAGCAACACCAACACATAAATTAATTACTGACAAACCAATTATTAAAGTGCCAGGTTGTCCACCGATTGCAGAGGTAATGACAGGGGTGATTACTTATATGCTGACCTTTGAAAAGATGCCAAGTTTAGATAGACAAGGCCGACCTAAAATGTTTTATTCTCAAAGAATTCATGATAAATGCTACCGTCGTCCACATTTTGATGCCGGTCAATTTGTTGAAGAGTTTGATGATGAAAATGCAAAGAAAGGTTACTGCTTGTATAAAGTGGGCTGCAAAGGTCCAACAACTTATAATGCCTGTTCTACGATTCGCTGGAACGACGGCACTTCATTCCCAATTCAAGCAGGTCATGGTTGTATTGGTTGCTCAGAAGATGGATTCTGGGACAAGGGTTCATTCTATGACCGCTTAACGGATGTTCATGGATTTGGCGTTGAAGGTGACGCAGATGAGATCGGTGGCGCAGTTGCATTAGCAACGGGTGCGGTAATTGCTGCACATGCTGCAGCTAGCGCATTAAAGAGTGCGAAAACTAATCAAGAAAACACTAAAGGAGAATAAAGATGTCGATTATTAAAACACCAAATGGCTACACCTTAGACAACAGCGGAAAACGTATTGTCGTTGACCCTGTCACTCGAATTGAGGGACATATGCGTTGCGAGGTAAATGTAGACAATAACAATGTTATTCAAAATGCGGTTTCTACAGGAACCATGTGGCGTGGTCTTGAAGTTATTTTAAAAGGTCGCGATCCACGTGATGCTTGGGCTTTCACCGAAAGGATTTGTGGCGTTTGTACAGGTACACATGCACTAACCTCTGTTAGGGCGGTAGAAGATGCACTTAAGATTCAAATACCTGAAAATGCGAATTCAATCCGTAATATTATGCAACTTAATTTACAGGTGCATGATCATTTGGTTCATTTTTATCATTTACACGCATTAGATTGGGTTAATCCAGTTAATGCGTTAAGTGCTGACCCTAAAAAAACCTCTGCATTGGCGCAGTCTATTTCTTCTTGGCATAAATCATCTCCGGGATACTTTAAAGATATTCAAACACGGTTGAAAAAATTTGTTGAATCGGGGCAATTAGGTCCATTTAAAAATGGTTATTGGACGAGTAAAGCCTATAAATTACCAGCAGAAGCTGATTTAATGGCGGTTGCACATTATCTTGAAGCATTAGATTTTCAAAAAGAAATTGTTAAAGTTCATACTATTTATGGCGGCAAGAACCCACACCCAAATTGGTTAGTGGGCGGTGTACCTTGTGCAATTAATATGGATGGCAATATGGCGGCTGGTGCCCCAATTAATATGGAAAGGCTTAATAAGGTAAGTTCTATTATTGAGCAGTCTATAGAGTTTGTTAATAAAGTTTATATCCCAGATTTAACTGCAATTGCATCATTTTATAAAACGTGGACTTATGGTGGTGGATTGTCTGGCAAAAACGTTATGTCTTATGGCGACATCCCAGAAAATGCGAATGATTGGAGTGCTGATAATTTACTGTTACCTCGTGGTGCTATTATTGGTGGCGATTTATCTACAGTGCATGAAGTTGACGTTAGAGACCCAGAGCAAGTTCAAGAATTTGTTGACCATTCTTGGTATCAATACCCAGATAATGCCAAAGGATTACACCCTTGGGATGGTATTACTGAGCCAAATTATGAATTAGGCGCTAAAGCTAAAGGCACCAAGACCAACATTAAAGAAATTGATGAAAGTGCTAAATATTCATGGATTAAAGCACCTCGTTGGAGGGGTCATGCAATGGAGGTTGGTCCATTGGCAAGATATATTGTTGGTTACGCAAAAGGTATGCCAGCAATTAAAGAGCCAGTTGATAAATTATTAACTGATTTAGGTTTACCAGTGAGCGCACTATTTTCAACTTTAGGTAGAACAGCTGCCAGAGGATTAGAAGCTTCTTATTGTGCTGATTTAATGCAACATTTCCAGAAAAAGTTAATTGCAAATATTAAAAATGGCGACACATCAACGGCCAATATGGAGAAATGGGAGCCGTCAACATGGCCTAAAAACGTTAAAGGTGTGGGAACCACTGAGGCACCTCGTGGTGCATTGGGTCATTGGGTGAAAATCAAAGATACTAAAATTGATAATTACCAATGTGTTGTTCCAACGACTTGGAATGGCTCTCCTAGGGATGCACAAGGTAATATTGGCGCTTTTGAAGCTTCATTGATGGGAACAAAAGTAGAAAAAGCAGATGAGCCAGTTGAAATTTTACGCACTTTGCACAGTTTCGACCCGTGTCTTGCTTGCTCTACTCATGTGATGAGTGAAGAGGGTGAAGAATTAATTAATGTTAAAGTACGATAGGAGTATAAAAATGAAAAAAATATTATTAGTAACAGGGTTGATGTCGTTATCTGTTTCAGTGTTTGCACACTCAGGTCACACACCATTTGAATTCTTTAGCATTATTGAAGCTGTTAAACATCACTTTAGCAGTTTGTACCATATTGTTGCAATGTTAGTATTGAGTGTGGCATTTATTGTTAGCGCAATAATCATTGCCCAAAGAAAACAAATATTGAGTGTTACATTGAGTGTATTAGGTTTTATAGGATCGGTTTTAGGTATAGGTCTTTTATTATCGTAAACTTTTAGAGTAAGGGAGTAAATTATGGGCATAAATAAAATGAAAAGTGCTATTGGTGATTTGCCATCATCAGGCATTGAGTCAACGATAGAAGCAACTTATGTGTACGAGGCCCCATTGCGGTTATGGCATTGGATGAATGCGGCGGCAATTGTAGTATTGGCGATAACAGGCTATTTTATTGGATCGCCCTTGCCGAGCATGTCAGGCGAGGCGAGTGATTATTATGTGATGGGTTATATTCGATTTTTCCATTTTACTGCAGCGTATTTTTTTGCGATTGGCTTAATTGGCAGAATTTACTGGGCTTTTGTGGGCAATGGGCATGCTAAACAACTATTTTTACCGCCGTTGTTTAATAAAAAATGGTGGGAAGAAATTTGGCTAGAAATGCGTTGGTATGCTTTTTTAGAAAAAGAACCAAAAAAATATGTAGGACATAATCCACTGGCTTCGCTGTTTATGTTTTGTATGTTTGTAACGGGTTCGTTATTTATGTTTTTTACTGGTTTTGCTCTGTATGCCGAAGGTCAAGGTATGGATAGTTGGTGGTATGGCGTATTTGGCTGGATAATCCCGTTATTTGGTCAATCTCAGGATGTGCATACTTGGCACCATTTAGGGATGTGGTTTCTTTTAACATTCATTATGATTCACGTTTATGCTGCGATTAGAGAAGACATTATGTCTAGGCAATCGTTGATAAGTACTATGATTAACGGTTGGAGAACATGGAAAGACGATCGTAGATAATTATTATTAAAGAGACGAAATATGAAAGTATTAATATTAGGTATTGGCAATATTCTTTGGGCAGATGAAGGCTTTGGCGTTAGAGCTGTTGAAGAGATAAACCGTCAATATGAGTTTGATAATAATGTTAAATTGATGGATGGTGGCACACAAGGAATTTACCTAATTCAACATGTGCAAGAATGTGATTTGTTGATTGTGTTTGATGCAGTTGATTATGGACTAAAGCCAGGCACAATGAAACTTATCCACGATGAAGACGTTCCCAAGTTTATGGGCGCTAAAAAAATGAGCTTGCATCAAACAGGTTTTCAAGAGGTTTTATCAACAGCTGAACTCACTGGCCAGATTCCTAAGCATATTTTTTTGATTGGGGTTCAACCTGTACAACTAGAAGATTTTGGTGGCAGTTTACGTGATGAGGTTAAAGCGCAGATTCAACCAGCTATTCAAGCTTGTCTAAAGCATTTGGAGGGCTTTTCAATAAGTTATAAACAACGCACTACACCACTACTTGAAAAAGATAACATTAATAGCGCCACTATCGCCATGCGCGATTATGAGATAAATCGCCCTTCAAAATCATTGGCTTGTCGTCAAGGTGACGAGCGTGTTTTATTTGATAATACTTTTGAGCAAAGAGAGCGTGAATTGGTTGATAAACAATGCAATACCAATGTGTTTGTTGATGGCAGAAAGCATTTTGAAGGTTAAATAATGTGTATTGGTGTGCCGATGCAAATTGTTAATACGGTCAGCGATACTTTTGCCACTTGTCAAAATAATGGCGTCAGTAAAACTATTGATATGCAGCTGGTTGGCGCACAAACGACAGGTACTTGGGTGCTGGTCTTTATTGATGCTGCAAGAGAAGTTATTTCAGCGAGGCGAGCTAAAGAGATTCAAAATGCATTAAATGCCGTTGATTTAATCATGTCTAATGACGGTGTTGACACGAACGATCAAGTGCAAACTTTGTTTGCTGATTTAATTGATCGAGAACCAATTAACCCTTTTGCAACTAAGGAGTAAGCGCTATATGTTTCCAAAATTAATACAACAGCTGATTGACGAGCATCATTACCCCCTTTTAAAGGGGGGTGAAGTAACTGATTTTCTTGAGCAGCATCGTTACAGTGTGTTATTTTTTTGCAACGATGCTAAATTATTTCCAGAAAGTTTAGATGTTGCGGTTATTCTTCCTGAGTTAATAAATGCTTTTCAAGGCAACATTGTGCCAGCTATTATCACCCGTGATGATGAAATGAAAATTCAACGAAATTACGGCTTTACCACTTGGCCATCGCTTGTGTTTTTTAAAGACGGTCAATATTTAGGGGTTATTTCCAAAGTTCAAAATTGGGATGAATACATCAATCAGATACAAAAATTGATGCAGCAAGAGCCTGTTTTGCCACCAGTTAAAATTGCCTTATCACAAAACTAATAGGAAAAAATATTATGTCATCAATACCTATTCCACCTATGCCAAAGAACATCTTATCGGGTGCTGACTCACAAAATGTCGATGAAGAGGATAGACTAGAATATATGGAAATGCCAACAGAGATGTCTATTTTTGATATTGATAGTAAGGTTTATGATTGGGATGAGAGCCACGATTTGTCTGCATGTCAGATGTTCCTACAAAACATCTACAAAAAAATGGAAAAGCATAAAGTTGAAAATGATAATTTAGTTTTTAAGATTGCTGATTTGGACACAAATAATTTAGGTTATCTTAATGCATTGCTTAGTGAAGGAGAGGTAAGCGCTGTTATCACCCAAAAACATAAAGTCGTTAATATTCAGGAATCAATATTTACAGGTGTTTGGCGCATCACAGTTGTTGATAAAAACAAGATTTTGTTAGAGGATTATATTGAAGTTGGTGATATTCCTAACATTGTTAGAGATTTAAACCAAGTTTTACCAAGTAAAGTTTTGTATGACAGTGCGCTGCTACCAGAAAATGTTGCTAATGCACCTGCTATTCTAACGGAACTAAAGGACAAAAGAAGCAGGTATGAGCTCAATCCTAAACTGATTCCAGAAGCAATTAACTTAACCTTATTGCCACATACTACAGAAGACATAGAGTGTATTAATAATACTTTAGGTATTGGTAATACTGTGCTACTTTCTAGGGGGTATGGCAATTGTCGCATTAGCTCTACCGGCGTGTCTTCTGTTTGGTGGGTTCAGTATTTTAATTCTACAGATATTGAGATTCTTAGCACCATTGAAGTTGTTGATATTCCAATTGTTGCCTGTGCCGCGCAAGAGGATTTAGAAGACAGTGCAGAGCGCCTTAAAGAATTTAGTGATGAGTTATGAAGGCTTTCGAGGGTAGTTATCTAGGAGATAACGATAAAATCAATGATGACACTTGTATGGAGTGCAAGATTTGTCATTATGTTTACAAGCCAGAAAAAGGCGATGAATATTGGCAAATTCAAGTAAACACACCATTTTCCCAATTACCTGAACATTGGCATTGCCCAAATTGTGATGCTCTCCAGGAGCAGTTTATGATAATTGATCGTAGCGACTTATAATAATGATGAGTAATGTTGAACACCTAAAAGAATATTATCAGTCAATTTATAAAAATAAAATGTCTGATATCCCAATCATTAATAAAGACCTTGAAGTTGAAGTGGTTGGTTTTGTTGATTGGGATAAAAATAACAAGACTGCCTCTGAAGTTGGTATTTTAATTACGCCGTGGTTTATGAATATTGTACTACTTCCAAAAGATGTTGTGCATCAAGAGGTTCGACTTGGAGAAAGCGTTAATATTTTACTACCAGATGGAGAGTATTCTTTTTTAACACAGTCAGATGAAAGTTTCGGTATTTATCTAACTTGTTCATTGTTTTCGCCTATGTTTGAGTTTAAAACGCAAGAACAAGCAGTAGAAACCGCACAAGCGGTGATGGCACAATTGTTGCAAACTGATGAGTTTAAGAAAACTAAAAAACTGGAAACAGCGGAACTTGATCGTATAAAAAACGACAAAATAACAAACGATCCCATATCAAGACGACACTTCTTGCGAGGAGATTCAAATGCCCATTGAAGGTGAGATTAGTATTGTTGTCATTGTTGAAAACGATAAGATTAACACCTTGCAAATAGATTCTTCACGCCCCTCTAAAATAACCGAGTTATTTGTAGGCAAAAGTATTCAGCAAGTTGAAAACAGTTTAAATCTACTATATCAATTGTGTAATGTCGCACATCGATTTGGATTCTTGCAATTGTTAAACAAAAGCGGCATTGTTAAATTAAGTGATAATGAGTTATCAGCCTACCAATTGTTGTTAGACATTGAGACCGTTAAAGAACATTGTTTTAGCATCGCGTCTAAGTGGCAAGAGAGCAACACTATTGATAAAGCTGTTACGCCAGTATTAACAACATTAAACAGCATCAGGCAACATTTGTTTGCTAATGGGGATGGGTTATCACTTGAAGATAAGCGGTTAAATAGCTTTAGTGTTGTTGCTCCATTTATTGATGATTTAGATAAACAATTACATGATTTCTTATTGGGTGGTGGGTATCGTGAGCATACAGTATTTAGCGATGTTAATGCTTTTAACCAATGGATTCAAGCAGAAAAAACCCATAGCGCAGTTTTTTTGCATACTTTACAACAACAAAATTTAACAAATTTAGGTACAACAAACACTCGCTTTTTGCCACTGTTAAGTGCAAAAGAAATAGGGACTCTATTAAAAGATGAAAGTTTTATTTGTAAACCTAATTATCAAAACATTATTTATGAGTCTACACCTTTTTCAAGGTTAAAAACACATACACTTGTTAAAGCGTTGGGTAGCGGTATTATGGGTAGATATAGCGCACAACTTGTGGAAATCTTTGCTTTATTAAGCAGAATTCAACAAAATTATAAAAATATACAGCTTGAAGATATTTGTTACAAAACAAATGTGTCTAATCTTAACAGTAGTGCTTTGGTATGCGTTGAGGCAGCTAGAGGCAAGCTTTTTCATCAAGCAAATATTAAAAATAATCATATTGTCGATTATCAGATACTCTCACCAACACAATGGAACTTTCACCCGCAAGGTGTGCTAAGGGAAATGATTAAAACATTAAATTTTCATGATAAAGATGACTTAAGGCGTAGAATAGCGTTATTGGTTAATTCCCTTGATCCTTGTGTAGGTTGCAATATTAAGGTGAATTATGCATGAGATGAGTATTTGTATGGGGATTGTAGAGTCTTTAGAGGAGACAGCAAGGCTTAATAATTATAAAGCTGTGGATAAAGTTTGGCTGGAAATAGGGCCTTTTTCTGGTGTAGAAATTAGTGCCTTAACATTTGGTTTTGAGGTCTCAACTCGTCATACGGTTGCCGATGGCGCAACATTAGAGATCATTCAAACCAAAGCAATCGCATGGTGTTTCAACTGCGATGAAAGTGTATCTATCACAAAACGCCAAGACCCTTGTCCCAAATGCGGATCTCATCAGTTGAGCGTCACTGGTGGCGAAGAATTAAAAATTAAACAAATATCAATTAAGGAGTAAATAATGTGCACAGTATGCGGATGCAATGAAACCAAGCACACTCATGGTCATGGACACAGCCACGATCATGATTATAGTCATGAACATAAGCATTTACATGATTATGGCAAAAGTGAGTCGGGCTTACATGTTGCTGGAATGAGCCAAGAAAAAATTATTCAGGTAGAAATAGATATTCTGGCAAAAAACAATAATTATGCTAATCAAAACCGTGATTTTTTTCGTCAAAATGGTATTTTGGCGTTGAATTTAGTTTCTAGTCCTGGTTCTGGCAAGACCACAACTTTAGAAACTACATTAAAAATACTAAAAAAGACAATCAGTCTTAAGGTTATTGAAGGTGATCAGCAAACCACACAAGATGTGGATAGAATCAAAAAGACAGGGGTTGAAGCGATACAGGTTAACACGGGTAAAGGCTGTCATTTAGATGCGCACATGGTAGGGCATGCCTTTGAGGCGCTTAAATTAGAAGAAGATAGTTTATTGTTCATTGAAAACGTTGGTAATTTAGTTTGTCCTGCTGCTTTTGATTTAGGGGAGCACTGTAAGGTTGCCATTTTATCCGTGACTGAGGGTGAAGATAAGCCACTCAAATACCCTGATATGTTTGCTGCTGCTGATTTGATGTTGCTTAACAAAATTGATTTGTTGCCACATCTAAATTTTGATGTAGAGCGCTGTATTGCTTATGCACGCCAAGTCAATCCTAAAATTCAAGTGTTACAAATCTCAGCAACCACGGGTGAGGGAATGGACGGCTGGTATCAATGGATAAGCGCTCAAATGGATAGTACTAAAGCATTCAAAGCAAAATAATGTCATACAAGGCGCATATTTTAATTATTTCTGAAAAAGAAAGACTCGAGTATTACGATAAAGAGTTAAAGCCTACCTATAGGCTACATAGTGTCACGAGCATTAAAGAAGCATGGAGTAGTTTGTATGAGTACCCCGTGCGGATTATATTGTTCGACCAAAAGACAACAAAAAATATTGGTATAGATTTTTTAAGACAGATTAAATCGCGCTATCCTGAGATTATTAAAATTATTATTTTTCATTCTATTGAAATAAAAAACCTTATATCAAGCGTTAATGAAGCGGGTATTTATCAGTGCCTTTTTAGCCCCTGTCATTTAGATAATTTAAAAATAGTGCTTCATAATGCGGCGCAAATATATAAATTACAAGAAAATAAAAAATTGTTACCACTTAATTTTAACGCTATATTGTCTGAAGATCAGACTGAAGTTAAGAAAGAAAAAAATACAGGTAACAATACAAAGCAAGTCACGCAAAAAAACAAAAAATACGCTTTTGATCAATTGGTTCGTTCAAAGGACAGTCCTTTAAATGGTTTATGCGGACAAGTAAAAAACATTTCCCAATATGATATACCAGTATTGATTTATGGTGAATCAGGTACGGGCAAGGAATTAATGGCCAGAGCTATTCATTATTATAGCAGCCGTGAAGATAAACCTTTAATTGCAGAGAATTGCGCTGCACTACCCGATGATTTGTTAGAAAGTGAGTTGTTTGGGCATGTTAAAGGCGCTTTTACAGGTGCCTATGGCAACAAACAAGGCTTACTGGAGCAAGCAAATGGCGGCACTGTTTTCTTAGATGAAGTGGGCGATATATCTTTATCATTTCAAGCTAAATTATTGAGGGTTTTACAAGAAAAAGTCATCCGACCTTTGGGTGGCAATCGTTATATACCAATCAATATAAGAATTGTTTCTGCGACCAATAAAGACTTAAACAAAGAAATAAAAAAAGGTAATTTTAGAGAAGATTTGTTTTATAGACTTGCAGGTGCTGAATTTAAATTACCACCACTAAGAGAACGCCAGTCTGATATTCCTTTACTTTGTGAGAGTATTATTAGTGAGTTTAATTTGTTACTTAATAAAAAAATAAAAACCGTTGAAGATGATGCAATCAAGATATTAAAAGAACATCAATGGAGGGGCAACATAAGAGAATTACAAAACGAAATTCAGTATGCCATGATTACTACAAAAACAAATGTTATTTCTACAAAAGATTTATCGGACAGATTAAAAAAAGGAGAGCAATAATGTGTTTAGCGCACCCAGCTAAAGTTATAAGTATCGAGAACGAGAATGCAATAGTGGAATTGGGTGAGGTAAAAAAACAAATCTCACTAGCATTAGTGGATGATGTTAAGTCAGGTGATTATGTTTTAATCCATGTTGGTTATGCATTAAGTAAACTTGATACTAAAAAAGCGGAATCAACGCTTGAAGTCATGCAACAGTTAAAAACAAAAATATAACATGAAGTATATTGATGAATTTCGCAATCAAGAAGTCGCGCAAAAATTAGCGCAGGCGATACAAAACGAAACAAAGCAAAACAGACAATACAATTTAATGGAGTTTTGTGGTGGACATACGCACGCTATTTTTCGTTATGGTATTCCCGATTTAATGCCAGATAATATTAATTTTGTTCATGGCCCTGGTTGCCCTGTGTGTGTTTTACCAATGGGTAGAATTGACAATGCGATTAAGCTTGCTGTGGAAGATGAAGTTATTTTATGCACTTATGGCGATATGCTACGTGTGCCAGCCAGCAATCGCACAAGCTTATTAAAAGCAAAGGCTTTTGGTGCAGATGTGCGTATGGTCTACTCAACACAAGATGCATTAACAATAGCTAAAGATAATCCAAATGCACAAGTGGTATTTTTTGCGATTGGTTTTGAAACAACAACACCACCTACTGCTGTGGCTATTCAACAAGCACAGAAAGAAGGCATTAAAAATTTCAGTGTGTTTTGCAATCATATTGTAACGCCAGCAGCAATTCAAAGTATTTTGGAATCTCCAGAAGTGCGTGATTTAGGCATGGTTTCTGTAGACGGTTTTTTTGGACCTTCGCATGTAAGTTCTATTATCGGTACTCAACCTTATGAATTCTTTGCTAATGAATATCAACGTCCTGTGGTAATTGCCGGTTTTGAGCCTTTAGACGTCATGCAATCTGCCTTAATGTTAATTCGTCAGCTAAATGAAGGCAGGTTTGAAGTAGAAAACGAGTACACGCGAGTAGTTACTTATGAAGGTAATATTAAGAGCAAATTACTGGTAGAAGAAGTTTTTGAATTGCGCCAAACATTTGAGTGGAGAGGCTTGGGAGAACTTCCTTATAGTGGCTTAAAAATCAAAGACTGTTTTGCAGATTTTGATGCGGAAAAACGTTTTAATATTAGTAAAATTAATGCATCAGATATTAAGGGTTGTGAATGCCCGTCAATTTTAAGAGGCATAAAAAAACCAGCAAACTGCAAATTGTTTGGTACTGTCTGCACCCCTGAAAACCCAATGGGATCCTGTATGGTTTCATCTGAGGGTGCTTGTGCAGCACATTGGAGTTATGGTCGTTATGAAAAAAAATAAAAAATACATCTCTCGTTTAGACATTAAAAATAGTGTCATCAACATGTCTCATGGAAGTGGCGGCTTGGCAATGACGCAATTAATTGACGAATTGTTTGTTAAGCATTTTGATAATGAATTATTATCACAGTCCAATGATCAGGCGATATTTACAACAGAGCCAGGAAGAATGGCAATGAGTGTGGATGGACATGTTGTATCACCTTTGTTTTTTCCAGGTGGTGACATAGGCTCTTTGTCTGTTCATGGCACTATTAATGATGTCGCCATGTCTGGTGCAAAACCACTTTACCTTACCGCTAGTTTTATCTTGGAAGAGGGTTATCCACTACTTGATTTAGAAAAAATTGTTATATCTATGGCAAAAGCTGCAAACGATGCAGGCGTCAGTATTGTTACTGGAGACACCAAAGTTGTTGAAAAAGGCAATGGAGATGGTGTATTTATTACTACAACTGGTATTGGAATTGTGCCAAAAGGCATTAATATTAGTGGTAATCGCGCCCAAGTTGGAGATGCTATTATTGTTAATGGATCGATGGGAGACCATGGCGTGGTGATTATGTCTAGTAGAGCCAATTTAGAGTTTGAAACCACACTTGAGTCTGATTCAGCTGCCTTACATACTTTGGTTGCCGATATGGTCAATATAGCGCCTAATATTCATTGTTTGCGTGATCCAACACGTGGTGGTTTGGCGACAACATTAAATGAATTGGCTCTGCAATCAGACGTAGGTGTGAAACTATACGAGTCAGAAATTCCAATCAAACCAGGGGTATTGTCATCTTGTGAGTTATTAGGACTTGATCCTCTTTATGTGGCGAATGAAGGTAAGCTGATATGTATTTGCCCTAAAGAAAATGCAGATCAATTATTAAGCACAATGAAGGCTCATCCATTAGGTAAAGATGCCGCTATTATTGGTGAAGTTATTGAAGATAATAATAATTTTGTACAGATGAAAACAAAATTTGGTGGAACAAGAATTGTGGACTGGATATCAGGAGAGCAGTTACCAAGGATTTGTTAAATGCGTATTTTACTTTTAACGCATTCCTTTAACAGCCTTACTCAAAGATTGTTTGTTGAACTTAAAGAAAGGGGCTTTGATATATCTGTTGAGTTTGATATTAACGACGAAACAACTCAACAGGCAATTGATTTGTTTAATCCTGATTTAATTATTGCGCCATTTTTAAAGAGAAAAATTCCGGATAGCATTTGGAAAAAACACATCTGTTTAATTGTTCATCCTGGGATTATAGGTGATAAAGGTCCTTCATCATTAGATTGGGCTATACTTAATAACGAGAAAACTTGGGGTGTTACGGTATTAAAAGCTAATGATGAAATGGACGCTGGTGACATATATGCCAGTTGTGAGTTTAATATGCGTTTGGCAACCAAATCTAGTTTATATCGTAATGAAATAACGCAGTCAGCACTAACAGCGATTTTAATGGCTATAGATAATCATCAATCCAAATCGTTTCAAGCGCAAAAACTTGATTATAAAAATGCAAACGTAAAGGGAAAGCTAAGGCCGTTATTACAACAGCAAGACAGAAAAATCAACTGGGAAAAAGACGACAGTGAAACCATAATACGTAAAATTCACAGTGCTGATGGTTCGCCTGGAGTATTGGATAGTTTGTTTGACAGGGAGTTGTTTTTATATGATGTGCAAAAAGAACCCAATCTAAAGGGTGAGTCTGGTAGTGTTATTGCTTATAACCATACAGCTATTTGCATAGCAACGATTGACGGCGCTATTTGGGTTGGTCACCTAAAAGATAAAAATATTGAACATAGTTTTAAACTGCCAGCAGCATATTTATTATCGGAAGAAATCAAACATTTGCCATATATAGATAATGGCTATCGTGATATTTACTATGAAGAGGAATCTGGTGTTGGATACTTGTATTTCTCTTTTTATAATGGCGCTATGGATGCTCATAAGTGTCAGCGTTTACAACAGTATTTAATAAAAACAAAACAAAAAAAATCCACCAAGGTGATAGTTTTGATGGGAGGGCATGAGTACTGGTCTAATGGCATGAATTTAAATATCATAGAGGCGGCTAAAAGCCCAGCAGATGAGTCTTGGAAAAATATTAATGCCATGGATGATTTGGTGTTAGAGATTATTAATACAAATTCACACCTTGTTGTTTCTGCTTTGATGTGTAATTCTGGCGCGGGTGGTGTTTTTTTAGCCAGAGCAGCAGACGAAGTTTGGGCTAGATCATCTGTTATTTTGAATCCACACTACAAAGATATGGGAAATTTATACGGTTCAGAGTACTGGAGTTATTTGTTGCCACGACATACAAGTGACAAAGATACTCAATATATAATGAAAAACAGGCTTCCCATGGGTATTAAAGAGGCTTTATCTATTGGACTGGTTAATAAATCTATTGATGGAAATAAAAATGATTTTATTAGTGCTATTAAACGAAAAGCCGAAAAATTAAGTAAGACATCAAGTTATGACACACAATTAAAACAAAAAGTTAAACAGCGAGAAAAAGACGAAACCAATAAACCTTTACAACAATATAGAGATGAAGAGTTATCAAACATGAAGCGTAATTTTTATGGCTTTGATCCGAGTTACCATATAGCGCGTTATAATTTTGTGTTCAAGGTAAAAAAATCCAGAACCCCCATAACCATCGCTAAACATATGCAGCTTAAATAACCTGATTTAAATAGATAGGCACTTTAAATCAGCAGGTTTAGATAAAATAATCCTAATAATGAGAAATAGATAGAGATTATGTCGGGACTAATTGGATATATTGCTGCACTTGCCGATGATTTGTCGGTGATTGCCACTAAAGTTGCCGCTGGGTCTTTGGACGATATTGCTAATCAAACGGCTAAATCCTTATCACAAACCGCAGGTCTTTTGGTTGATGATACAGCTGCTATCCCTCAGTATGTCAGCAATACCGCTGCTAAAAGAGAGTTGCCAGTGATTTGGAAAATTACCAAAAAATCACTCATCAACAAAGCACTCATTATTCCAGTTGCAATTTTGATTACCTATTTTGCACCGTGGGTTATGTTGCCGATTTTGTTGTTAGGTGGCTCATATTTAGCCTACGAGGGCACAGAATCTATTGGTGAAAAGATAGGGTTTATTAAAGCACACGCACATACACAAAAACATTCAATACCCGACACCGATGATTTGGCTGCCGCAGAGGATAAAACAATTGCCTCAGCAGTGCGAACAGATACGATTTTGTCGATTGAGATTATAGCGCTGACCGTTGCCAGTGTTGCACAAGCGTCGATTGTTACCCAGCTTGGAGTGTTGGTTTTAATTGGCTTAATAGCAACTTTTGCTGTGTATGGTATTGTGGGTTTGATTATTAAAATGGATGATGTTGGTTTTTATCTAAGAGACAAAAAAAATCACAGCAGGGTTTATCAAACAATCAGCAAGTGGTTGATTTTAGGCATGCCAAAAATTTTACAAGCATTAGGCTGGATTGGTGCAGTGGCAATGCTGATGGTGGGCGGTGGCATCATCATTCATAATGTTGTGTACCTGCATTGGTTGCTTGATTTGGCACAAGGCTTGCCAATTATTTTGTCAATGTTTGTGGTTTATTTTCTTGCACCTGTTTTTGTGTCAACGATCGTGGGCGTTATCTTGGTGGCAATAATAGCAAAAACTAATTCTTAGCGAATAAGGGTTTTCGTTTATAATTTAGCGTTTTAAATTTTAGAAATTTTACTATGCTAAGTTCTATCAAAAATAAGACCAAAGGTTGGGTTGCTTATTTAATTGTGGGTTTGATTACAGTCCCATTTGCCCTGTTTGGCGTTAATGAATACTTTACCGGTGCTTCTAATGTTGTGGTTGCTAGCGTTGATGGCGACGAGATTTCTAAAGAAGCCTATTTAAAGGAATTTAACACCACTAAGAGACGCTTGCAACAAGAACTGGGCAAGCAATATACACCTGAGCTAAATCAAAGGGTTAAATTGTCAACGATTGACTCGATGGTTAATAGGCGCCTGTTAGAGCAATTGGCAGATAAGTCAGGCTATGCAACAACACAACAAGAGTTGCAGGCATTTATTCAGACCAATGATGTCTTTAAGGTTGAAGGTAAGTTTTCTATCGATAGATACAGGCAGTTGCTGAGATTAAATGGGCTTTCAGAAGTTGAATATGAACGCATACAAGCAGATGAGTTGAGACAAAGCCAAGTCAAAACTAATTTGTTAGATTCTGCGTTTGTGACCCCATCAATGTTAAAGCGCATACATTCATTGAGCAATCAACAGCGACAATTTAGCTATATGATGCTTGATGCAAAAGACTATCATAAGAAGGCAAAAGTCGAGCCTCAAAGTGTGCAAGATTTTTTTGACAAGAACAAACAAAGTTTTTTCGAGCCACAAAAAGTAAAAGTTGATTTTGTTGAGTTATCAACCGAGCAGGTGGCTAAAAATATTAAAGCCAGCGATGATGACTTGTTTAATCTTTATGAAGATGAGCAGGCACGTTTTAGCACTGAAGAAGAGCGTAAAGCGCAACATATTTTGGTGGCATCTAAAGAATTAGCAAAGACAATTGTTGCGCAATTAAAACAAGGCGTTGCTTTTGCTGGGTTGGCTGCCAAGCATTCACAGGACACAGGTTCAAAAGACAATGACGGCGACTTAGGTTTCTTTACCTTAGGTGTGATGGTGCCTGAATTTGAAGCCAAAGCGTTTGCCATGCAAGAAGGCGAAGTCAGCGACCCAGTTAAAACAGATTTTGGTTATCATGTTATTAAGTTGAACAAGATTAAAGCAACAGAAACCAAATCTTTTGAGACAGTGCGTGATGAGTTGGTCAAGCTTTATAATGAGCGTGAAGTGCAAAAATCTATTTACAATCTTACCGACCAATTGAGCAATTTGGCTTATGAGCTCAGTTTAGAAGAGGCCGCCGAACAAATGGATTTAGAGCTTAAAACTTCTGAATTTTTTACTCAAAATACAAAAAAACAGGATGCCAAGTTTGTGGCAGCAGCTTATAGTGACGAAGTGCTAAATAAAGGTGAAAATTCTGAGTTGATTGAACTTGCCAAAGACAAGTTTGTGGTATTAAGAATCAATCAAAAAATTGCGCAAAAACAAAAAGCATTTGATGAAGTGAAACTCGACATCAATAAATACTTATCCAGTTTGTTAGCAAAAACGTTTGTGGAGAAAATTGCTGATGAAATGAGCACTTCATTAAATCAAGGGGATACAAGTGCTGCGCAAAAAACAATCGACAAATATCAACTTAAGTGGCAGGATGTTGGCTGGGTTAAAAGAGATTCAAAGCAAGCAGATGCTGAAGTTATCAATCATGTGTTTACGTTGCCAAAACCAAACAAGAATGCAACTTATGCTGCACGAAACTTGGCTACACAGCAATCTGTTGTGCTGAAATTATCAGCAGTCAAAACACCTGAGGATGCACCAAACAATGTGCTTTCAAGTGTGATGCTTAGTTTTGAATCTGAAGCATTGTTTAACAGTATTTTAAAGACACTACATAAAAATATTGAGATAGAAATTTTTGCAGATAACTTGTAAAACACACACACTAATATTCTTTTGTTTTTATAAGTCAGGACCTTTATCGTAGAAGTTATAACCTGAATCAATATAAGTAATTTCACCGGTAATGCCTGATGCTAAGTCTGAGCATAAGAATGCCGCTGCATTACCTACCTCTTCAATCGTAACATTACGCTTTAAGGCAGAGGAATCAGCCGCATAATCCAGTAATTTACCAAAGTCCTTAATGCCTGAGGCTGCCAAAGTTTTGATTGGACCCGCTGATACCGCATTAACACGGATACCTTTTTCAGGGCCCATAGCCGCTGCCATATAACGTACATTGGCTTCTAGTGAGGCTTTGGCAACACCCATCACGTTGTAGTTAGGAATGGCACGAATAGAGCCTAAATAACTCACGGTTAACAAAGCACCATTTTCGTTAAGCATTGGGTTGGCAGCTTTGGCGAGCGCAGTAAAACTATACGAACTGATGTCGTGAGCGGTTGAGAAATCTTCACGTGTTGTGGCGTCAATATAATTGCCATCGAGTGCTGAGCGTGGTGCAAAAGCAACGGAATGCACTAAAATATCAAAATTATCCCAATGTTTTTTTAGCTCGGTAAAGGTTTGTTCAATGCCACTATCGGTAGCAACATCACAAGGGATGACAATATTAGAGTTGCAAACTTCAGCGCATTTGTTGACACGCTTTTGCAGTTTTTCATTTTGGTAAGTGAGTGCAATTTCACAACCTTGCTTTGCCATTGCCTCAGCGATACCCCAGGCAATTGAGCGATTAGAAGCAACACCAACAACCAATGCTTTTTTTCCATCTAAAAATCCCATGACATTCTCACTATATTAAAATAGATAAATTATAATGGGAAAATTCGTTTAAACACGCCAACCTGAATAAATAACTTCTATGCTTAATATTTCAAACTCACCGGCAAAAGCCTTGGCTGCCGTACTAAGCCTCTTATTAACGCCGATTAAAGCCTTGCGCTTGCGTTATGTGCCACTCTTATTGGTATATTTTGCTTATGGTAGCAGTGTTTTTACTGCTATTGCCGCTAACTTCTGGGTGAAAGAATCCTTGGACATGACTGCAGCTGATTTGGCAGAGTTGGGTATATGGCTCACGGTACCATGGACGGTAAAAATGATTTTTGGTTCATTGGTTGATAGTGTGTTGGTTTTTGGCTCCAATCGTAAATCTTATGTTTATATCGGCGCCTTATTGATTACAGCGAGCTCTGTGCTGATGATTGCGGTGGTTGGTGATTATCCAATGGTTGCACAATTTTCCAAAAAGAGTGTTTATATTATTGCCAGTATTATTGCTGTTATTGGGTTTGTTATGCAGGATGTGGTGGCAGATACGATGACAACTGAAGTGATAGATAAAAATCAGTCTGAGGAAGAAATCCACCGAGAGTTGGCAAGCATTCAGGTGTTGGCACGTCTGTCATTAGGTTTTGCAATTTTTGTTACCGGCTGGGTTGGTGGCGAATTGGCAGATGTTTTTAAAGATCAACGTGAAATTATTTTCATGATTGCTTTGTTTGTTCCTTTGTTGTCGATTCTTGGCGTGACGTTGGTGCGCCTTAACCCTGTAGCAGTTACCGCCATTAACAAGCATGTTTTGTTTGGTGGTTTAAGCTTTGCAGTTTTTATTGTGCTGATGGGCTATAACGATGTGGCTTATTCGCAAGAAATTGTTTTTGTCATTTCTCTTGTTGTGGTGTTGTATCTACTGAATGATTTAATTAGTGATTTGAGTGCAGATGCAATTCGCCATATTAAGATGGCAATGATTATTATTTTTGTCTATCGAGCCATGCCTTCGGTGGGTGCGTCTTTGCAATGGTGGCAGATTGATGTGCTGGGTTTTGATGAATCATTTTTTGCCAAACTTTCAGCAATTGGCGGTGCAATCGCTTTGGCAGGGATGTGGCTGAGCGCCAAATTTATTGTCAAACGTGACATTGGCGAGGTGCTTATATTCTTAACAATTATTGGCACTTTGTTGTCACTACCGATTGTAGCAATGTATTATGATGTGCATACCATGTTAGGTGTGGAAGCCAGAACCGTGGCATTGGTTGATACAGCGTTGGCTTCACCGTTTGACTATATTGCACAAGTTTTAATGTTAACCCTAGTGGCAATTTATGCCCCTGAAGGCAAAAAAGGCACTTGGTTTGCACTGATGGCATCATTGATGAATATTGCCTTGTCAGCAGGCGGCTTGATGACCAAATACTTGAACAAGATTTTTGTGGTAAGTCGTGAAATTGTGACTGACGGCGTGGTAACCACTGCACAAGATTACTCACAATTGGGTGATTTATTGTGGGTGGTAATTATTTCAGGTTTTGTGATTCCAATTGCAGTCATTATAAAATTTAACCCAAGGCAGTAATATGACCATTAAACATAAAAACTATTTTCTATTTGTTTTGTTATTAATCGCAACTGATCAGTTGAGCAAGCTTTGGGCCTATGAAACTTTAGGATTAATGTCAAAAGAAATAACGGATTTTTTGTCGCTTACTTTTGCACAGAATTATGGTGCTGCGTTTAGTATTTTGGCAGATCAAGAAGGCTGGCAGCGTTATTTTTTATCAAGTGTTTCAGCCGCTGCAAGTATTGCAATTATTATATGGATGTTTAAAACACCCGTCACTAAAAGAGTAACGCTTAGCGCATTGGCATTTATTTTATCCGGTGCAATTGGCAACATGATTGATCGTATCTATCAAGGTTTTGTGATTGATTTTATTGATTTTCATTATGCTGGCTGGCATTTTCCGACCTTTAATGTGGCAGATATTTGTATTAATATTGGTGTGCTATTATTAATACTAACCGAGTTTAAAAAATCATGAGTCATTGTTTAATCGTTGGCGGTGGTGCAATTGGTATGATGAGTGCAAGAGCGCTTTCCATGGCAGGTGCTGATGTGACTTTGTTGGACCAAAGAGAGTGTGCTAAAGAGTCCTCTTGGGCAGGTGGCGGTATCGTGAGCCCCCTTTATCCTTGGCATTATAGCGACTTGGTAAATGCGCTTAGTATCGCCTCTCAATCGGTATACGAGGATTTATGTGCCACTTTATTTGAAGACACGGGTATTGACTCTGAGTATATTCGCTCAGGCTTACTCATGATGGATGAATATGACACACCGCAAGCACAAGATTGGTTGGATAAATACAAACTGGATTTTCAAAAACATCCTAGCGGTGCGTTATTTGAAAACATTGCACAAGTACGCAATCCAAGATTGTTAAGCGCACTTAAGGCAGATATCCTCAAGCGTGGGGTTAAAATTATTGAACACACCAAAGCAGATGCGCTAATCAGCAAGAACGACACCGTGCTTGGCGTTAAAACCGAGAACAAAGACTATTATGCTGATAATGTGATTGTTTGTGGTGGTGCTTGGAGCTCATCCTTGTTGGATGAAAAGCATGAAATATTTCCCATCAAAGGGCAAATGATTGTCGTTAAGGCGCAAATAAATACTGTGGCACATATTGTGCTGGATCAAGGGCGTTACATCATCCCCAGAAAAGATGGGCAAATTCTTATTGGCTCTACCATGGAAGATGTGGGTTTTGACAGAAGCACCGACAAACAAGTGGGGTCTGAGTTGTTGGCTTTTGCCACTGCGCGTTTTCCACAGTTGAAAGGTGCTGAGATTAAACACCATTGGTCGGGATTCAGACCCGCAAGCAAAACAGACGTTATCGTTGGCAAACACACTCAATTAGAGCGCTTATATATCAATACAGGGCATTTTCGTAATGGTCTAAATATGGCACCTGAAAGTGCTAATAGAATAAAAAATTTGATATGTTAACCAGAAATACAGACGCAGACTTATTTAATACTTATTCGGATGATGTCCCTGTTTTTTTAAAGAAAATTTATGCCGCCAGAGGCGTTTCAGAAGCGCAATTGTCTTTAGGGCTGGATAAATTATTAAAGCCTGATTTTAAGCAATTAGACAGCGCACTTAATTTACTTGAGCAAGCCTTACTTGCTCAAAAACGCATTCTAATCGTTGGTGATTTTGACTGTGATGGTGCCACTGCATCCGTGGTAGCCATCAAATCGTTACGGTTGATGGGTGCTAAATATGTTGATTTTTTGGTGCCTAATCGTTTTGAGCATGGCTATGGATTAAGCCCAGAAATTGTTGCCTTAGCCATTAAGAAAAAACAGCCTGATTTAATCATTACTGTTGACAATGGCATCTCAAGTTTTGAGGGCGTGGCATTGGCAAAAGCATCCAATATTAATGTGATTATCACTGATCATCACCTACCCAGTGCTACTGTGCCACAAGCCGATGCAATCATTAATCCAAATCTTAAAGGTTGCAAATTTCCCAGTAAGAATCTTGCCGGTGTAGGGGTGTGTTTTTATCTGTTTTCAGCACTTAAAACCCACCTCAATCAATCGGGCTATTTTGCTGAAAAAAACATAGCTTTGCCAGATTTACGCACCGTATTAGATTTGGTGGCACTTGGCACGGTGGCAGACGTGGTTAAACTTGATCAAAACAACAGAATTTTGATTAATCAAGGGCTTGGGCGTATTCGCGCTAAGCAGTGCGCGCCAGGTATTTTGGCGTTGTTAGAAATCGCCAATAGAAAACCGCAAATCTTACAAGCCAGTGATTTGGGTTTTTCAGTTTCCCCAAGACTCAACGCTGCAGGGCGTCTGAGCGATATTTCTCGTGGTATCAAATGCTTGTTAAGCAACGACATGAATGACGCCAGGCGTTATGCGCAAGAACTAGAGCAATTTAACCAACAACGCAAACAAGAACAAATGCGTATGCAAGACCAAGCACAAGCAATTATTGACGCACAAACTATTGAAATAAATAAATTTGCACTGAGTTTGTTTGATGCCTCTTGGCATGAAGGGATTGTGGGTATTGTTGCTGGAAAACTCAAAGAAAATTACCATTGCCCAGTGGCGGTATTTGCCCAATCAGGTGAAAATTTAAAAGGCTCTATCCGCTCTATTCCCAGTGTGCATATCAAAGATTTATTAGACTTGATAGACAGAAAAAACCCCGATTTGATTTTGAAATTTGGTGGCCATGCAATGGCAGCAGGACTCAGCATTAAGAAAGAAAGTTTTGCAAGGTTTGAGGCTGTTTTTAACGATACCATTCAAGCACATTTAAACAACGAAACTCCCAAGATAGAGTTATTAACAGATGGGCCTCTGGAAGCTTTTGAACTGACTTTAAATAATGCACAATTATTGGCAGAGGCCGGGCCTTGGGGGCAAGGCTTCGAAGAACCAGTGTTCTACGGCACATTTGAGATTATTGAACAGCGTATTGTCGGCGAAAAACATCTTAAGTGCCGACTTAAACTGCTTGGTGATAATATCGTGCATGACGCTATTGCCTTTTTCCAATCGCCTATTGAGGAAACAACAGCACAAATCGCTTATCAATTATCCGTTAACACTTGGCAAGGAAGTAGTAATTTACAGTTAATGATATCTGAGATTAAATCTAATTAAAACCCTTTATAAGTAAAGGTTTAAGGGTAAAATACTTCCTTTTATTTTTTAAAGTTTGTTCATGCCAATAATTACCCTGCCAGATGGTAGTGAAAAATCCTTTGATCAAGCGCTTAGTGTGCTTGAGGTTGCGAAGTCAATCGGCTCGGGTTTGGCTAAAGCAACCCTTGCTGGCAAGGTTAATGGCGAGTTGGTGGATGCAAGCTATGTGATTGATGAGAACAGCACATTATCAATTATTACCGATAAAGATGAAGAAGGGCTTGAAGTGATTCGTCATTCTACCGCGCACTTATTGGCACAAGCCACGCAAATGCTTTATCCTCATGCACAAGTCACCATTGGGCCAGTGATTGACAATGGTTTTTATTATGACTTTGCTTATAAAGATGGCTTTTCAGAAGGTGATTTAGCCAAAATTGAAAAAAACATGAATAAGTTGGTTAAGCAAAACCTTAAGATTGAGCGTAGCGAAATGTCGCGCAATGATGCAGTGAAATTTTTCCAAGGAAAGGGTGAAGATTATAAGGCAGAGATTATTGCCTCTATTCCTGATAATCAAGCGCTATCACTTTACCAGCAAGGGGATTTTATTGATTTGTGTCGTGGCCCTCATGTGCCTTCAACAGCCAAACTTAAAGCCTTTAAGTTAATGAAACTTGCCGGTGCTTACTGGCGTGGTGATAGCAATAACGAAATGTTGCAGCGTGTGTATGGCACTGCTTGGGCAAGTAAGGACGATTTGGCAACTTATTTACACCGCTTGGAAGAAGCTGAAAAGCGTGACCATCGAAAAATAGGCAAAACACAAAATCTGTTTCACATGCAAGAAGAGGCACCTGGCATGGTATTTTGGCATGAAAAAGGTTGGACTTTGTACCAAATCGTTGAACAAACCATGCGCAATGTTTTTAAAGACAATGACTACAAAGAAGTACACACACCACAACTGATTGACAGAACACTTTGGGAGAAATCAGGGCATTGGGATAAATTTGGCGATGCAATGTTTACCACCAGTAGCGAGAATCGTGATTACGCCGTAAAGCCAATGAATTGTCCTGCGCACATTCAGATTTATAATCAAGGTTTAAAATCTTATCGTGATTTACCACTACGTTTGGCAGAATTTGGCTCTTGTCATCGCAATGAACCATCAGGCACTTTGCATGGCATTATGCGGGTGCGTAATTTCGTGCAAGATGACGGGCATATTTTTTGCAGCAGCGCACAAATCCAATCGGAAGTCTCGACATTTATTGATTTAACGTTTAAGGTTTATAAGCATTTTGGTTTTGAAAATGTAGACATTAAGCTTTCCACGCGCCCTGAAAAGCGTGTTGGCTCAGACGAAGTGTGGGATCGCGCAGAAGCAGCTTTGGCAAAAGCATTAGACGCCAAAGGCATTGCTTGGGAATTACAAGAAGGTGAGGGTGCTTTTTACGGGCCAAAGATTGAATTTGTTTTAAAAGATTGTTTAGAGCGTGAATGGCAGTGTGGCACTTTGCAAGTAGATTTTTCTATGCCAGAACGTCTGGATGCACAATTTATCGCTGAAGATGGCTCTAAACAAACCCCAGTTATGTTGCATCGTGCCATCGTTGGCTCTTTGGAGCGTTTTGTGGGTATTTTGATCGAACATTATGAAGGGGCATTCCCGTCTTGGCTTGCACCTATTCAAGCGGTTATTTTAAATATTTCCGAAAAACAGAGTGATTTTGTTAAAAATGTTGAGAAAAAATTAAAAAAACAAGGACTTAGAGTCATTTCGGACTTGCGAAATGAGAAGATAGGCTTTAAAATACGCGAGCATTCTATGCAACGCTTTCCTTACATTTTGGTAGCAGGTGATAGAGAGATGGAAAATAAAGAGATTTCAGTGCGAAAACGCGGTGGTGAAGATCTTGGCTCTATGTCGGTAGAAGCGTTTATAGATTTGATTAATCAGGAGTAATTATTAAAAAACCAAATAGAATACGCATCAATCAATATATTAAAGCACCGAAGGTGCGTGTGATTGATAGCAAAGGTGGGCAGGCTGGTGTATTAAGCGTAGCAGAAGCGTTAAAAATGGCAGAAGATGCCGGATTAGATTTAGTGGAAGTATCGCCAAATGCTGAGCCCCCTGTTTGCAAGGTGATGGATTTTGGTAAATACCGGTATGAGCAAAAGAAGCAACTGAGCGACCAAAAGAAAAAACAAAAGAAAACCACGGTTAAAACCATTAAATATCGCCCTGGAACAGAAGAGGGTGATTATCAGATTAAATTTAGAAACTTGGTTAAGTTTTTGGATAATGGTGACAAGGTTAAAGTGAGTATTTGGTTCCGTGGACGCGAAATGCAACACAGAGAACTGGGCATGGAAATGCTGGATAGAATTGAAAAAGATACAGAAGAATTTGCTAATGTAGAACAAAAAGCAAAGATGGAGGGTCGTCAGCTAGGCATGATGCTGGCACCCAAATCAAAAAAGAAATGACGAGATTTAGACCAAACTGCGTTGTTTGACCTTGCCGTACTAGATGTACTGTCTGCGGTCAAACGCCTTGTTTAATCTAAATCTCATCACTTCTTTGAAGAAAAAATAAAAAACACAGTTTAAGCCGAGTTTTTTGCTTTTTCAGCAATATGATGGATATTAATTATATTGCTTTTAATAATAAAAAGCCTGATAGGGCTGATAATAAAGGAGTAAATGATGCCAAAGTTAAAAACCAATAGAGGTGCTGCAAAGCGCTTCAAAAAAACTGCCAGTGGCGGTTATAAATGTAAACACTCTCACCTACGTCATATTTTGACAAAAAAGAGTACTTCTAGAAAACGCTCATTACGCGCACCTGATACCGTCGAGAAAGTCGATGTACCAATGGTTCGTAAAATGTTACCGTACAGTTAAATTAATAGGAGACTAGAAAAATGGCAAGAGTATCAAGAGGTGTGCAAGCGCACGCAAAACACAAGAAAATTTTAAAGAAAGCTAAAGGCTATTACGGTGCAAGATCAAAAGTCTATCGTGTTGCTAAGCAGGCGGTTATCAAGGCGGGTCAATATGCGTATAGAGACCGTCGTCAAAGACGCCGTCAATTCCGTAGACTTTGGATTGTACGTATTAACGCTGAAGCGCGTAACAATGGTTTAAGTTATTCAAGAATGATTGACGGACTTAATAAAGCGGGCATTGAAATCGATCGTAAAGTTTTATCAGACATCGCAATTTTTGATAAGCCAGCTTTTGCAAAGATTGCAGATCAAGCAAAAGCGGCTTTGAAATAAATCATATTTTTATCATTCAAACTGTTAGAATGAAATTTCATACGTTTTTTATTTCTAACATTGAGACTCTATTATGATTAAAAAAATTACAGTTATTGTTCTAGTGGCTTTGTTGTCAGCGTGTTCTTCATTCGATCGGTTTGTTAAAGAAGACACAGGCTCAGATGCCTATGCGACTCGAGAGAAAGGGCAGTTTTCAAACGTTACCACAGGGAAAATCATTTCTATCAAGCAAGTTAATCTCGCTGGTACGAAACAACTGGGTACAACGCTTGGCACTGCTTTAGGTGGTATTGCCGGCTCTTCAACAACTGATAAAAAATACAATAAAGAAGTTGCCATTGCTATCGGTGCACTAGCAGGTGCAATTTTGGGTTCAACGATTGAAAAATACACAACCAAGGATATTGGTTATGAATTTTTAGTTGAGACCAATTCAGGTGTTAAAGCGTTTGTTGATACCACTACACAAGATTTAAAACCTGGAGATATGGTTTACATTATCCATGGTAGTGGCCCTGTTCGCATCAGTAAAAAATGATTGATGAGATTATCCAAAAAGCGCAGGTTGCGATTGACGATGCGACTAATTTAGTTGATTTAGACAAGATTCGTGTTGACTTTTTGGGTAAAAAAGGTGAACTAACAGCACTTTTAAAAGGGCTCGGAAAGCTTAGTGTAGAAGAGCGCCCTAAAATGGGTGGACTGATTAACCAGGCCAAAAGCACAGTACAAGACTTGCTTTCCCAGCGTAAGAGCGACTTAGAAACCATCGAGTTAGAAAAACGCCTACTCAGCGAAAAAGTGGATGTTTCTTTGCCTGGGCGTAATGCTGAAATGGGTGGGCTACATCCGATTACCATTACGCTAAAGCGTATTCAATCTTTATTTTCAAAGAATGGTTTTGAAGTGCAAACAGGTCCTGAAATTGAGGACGATTTTCATAACTTTACGGCGCTTAATATTCCTGAGCATCATCCAGCACGTGCGATGCACGATACTTTTTATTTTGATGATGGCTCAGTATTAAGAACACATACTTCACCCGTGCAAATTCGCACATTGGAAAACCAAAAACCACCAGTGCGTGTCATTGCACCGGGTAAAGTATACCGTTGTGATTCGGATATTACCCACACACCAATGTTTCATCAGGTGGAGGGGTTAATTGTTGATAAAGATGCAAATTTCGCACAACTTAAAGGTCTGTTGATTGATTTTCTGCGTGCTTATTTTGAAAAAGAAGACTTAAAAGTACGTTTTCGTCCGTCTTATTTTCCATTTACTGAACCTTCTGCGGAAGCAGACATTGAATGTGTTATTTGTGGCGGTGAAGGTTGTCGTGTTTGTAAAAAAACTGGCTGGCTAGAAGTGCTAGGCTGTGGCGTTGTGCATCCAAATGTTTTAAGCGCTGTTAAGATTGATAGTGAAGAATACACAGGACTGGCCTTTGGTATGGGTGTTGAGCGTTTGGCAATGCTACGTTATGGCGTCAATGATTTACGTCTATTCTTTGAAAACGATATCCGTTTTTTACGACAGTTTAAGTAATTTAGATTAAGTATGAATATTTCAACAACATGGTTGCGCGAATGGATTAACCCAAAGGTTAGTGACGAAGCTTTAGCTGAGCAATTAACCATGGCTGGTTTGGAAGTCGACAGTATTGCGCCTGTTGCCCCGCATTTTGAAAATGTGGTGGTTGGGCATGTGCTAAGTTGCGAAAAACACCCCGATGCGGATAAGTTAAGTTTGTGTCAGGTGGATGTTGGAGACAAGGTGGCATTACAAATCATTTGTGGCGCTAAGAATATTCGTACTGATTTAAAAGTGATTGTAGCCAAAGTTGGCGCGGTATTGCCAAATGGGTTAAAGATTAAGAAAGCCAAACTGCGCGGCGTTGAATCATTCGGCATGATTTGCTCGGAGTCTGAACTTAGGCTAACAGAAAACTCAGAAGGCATCAGTGAATTAGAATCTAACGCACCAATTGGTCAAGACATTAGACAATATTTGGATTTAGATGACAATATCATCGAACTGGATATCACACCTAATCGTGGCGATTGCTTCTCGGTGTTGGGTGTGGCGCGTGAGGTGAGTGCGAATTACACTTTACCAATTGAGACGCCGGGCTTCTCAATTGGTGGTGAAATTGAGAAGCCCGGCGTCTCAATTGATGCGTCGAGTATTAAGACCAGTGTTAGCAATCCAGCTGCTTGCCCTAAGTATTTAACAAGAAGTATTTCGGGTATTGACAATACGGTTGCAACACCGAGATGGATGGCAAACAAACTGATACGTTCTGGTCAGGCGCTACATTCCCCAATTGTTGATATTACCAATTATGTTTTATTGGAATTGGGCCAGCCAATGCATGCTTTTGATGCACTCAAAATTAAAGGTGCTGTTGAAGTGAGAAATGCCAAAGCGGGTGAAAAGTGCGAGTTGTTAAACGAAACCACAGCCACTTTGGATAAAGACACCTTGGTGATTGCTGATGACACACAGGTGCTTGCAATTGCAGGTGTGATGGGGGGTATGGCAAGTTCAACACAAACAGACACTACCGACATTTTATTGGAAAGTGCTTTTTTTGAGCCTGTGTCCATTGCCGGTATTGCCAGAAAGTATGGGTTACATACGGAGTCGTCATTACGTTTTGAACGCGGTGTAGATTTTGCCATTACTGAAGCAGCGATGGAGAGAGCGACACAGTTAATTGTTGAGATTTGCACCCCTCAAGGGGGCATCCAAAAGAACGGTGGACAGCCAAGTGAGGTTAACGCCTGTATCAATGAGGCGCATTTGCCAGCGTTAACACCGATTACTATTACTCAGGATAAAATTCACAAGGTTTTGGGTTTTGAATTAGACAGCGTATGGATTGAAGAAAAATTCACCAGCCTAAATTTTGAGATTAGCAACAAAACTGAAGGTTCTTGGACCATTATTCCGCCAAGTTTTAGGTTTGATATTCGACTCCCGGCAGACTTAATTGAAGAATTAGCCAGACTTTATGGTTACGACAAATTGCCTGTGCAAAAACTCTCGTTGAATGCAAATATTAGTGCGACTTCTGAATCTCAAATTGATAAAAATGACATTGCACAATCTTTGGTAGCGCGCGGTTATCAAGAAGTTATTACCTATAGTTTTATCTCAGAAAAATACCACAAGCTCATTACTACTGATAGCAACAAGATTACACTGTCTAATCCAATTTCGTCAGACATGTCAATTATGCGCTCGTCACTGATACCAGGGTTGTTACAAAGTGTTGAATCAAACCAAAGACGAGGACACAGTGATGCAAGATTCTTTGAGATGGGTTTGTGTTTCGAAGGTGTTGAAGCCAATCAACAATCTAATAAATTGGCAGGCATTATTTCAGGCAATCGTTTTAATGCGCAGTGGGGCAGCGAAACAACGCCATTAGATTTTTTTGACGTAAAAGCCGATTTAGAATCACTGCTTGAATTAAGCAATGCTTGTGTTAGTTTTACAGAAGCTGAGCACCCAGCCTTACAAAAAGGCCAGAGTGCTGAAATAAAATTGAATGATAAAGCAGTGGGTTGGATAGGTGCATTAGCACCAAATGTGGCAAAAACTTTGTCGCTACCTACGTGTTATTTATTTGAAATTGAGTTGAGTGCACTTTTATCAAGAAACATTACCAAATACCAAGCTTTTTCCCAATATCAAGCCATTGAACGTGATATTGCCTTGGTGTTAGATGGGCAAACGCCTGTGGCTGAATTAACAGACAGCATTAACGCACTAGCGCAAGAAGATTTTATTGAAGTGCGTTTGTTTGATGTATATACAGGTGGAAATATTGAAGCTGGAAAAAAGAGTATCGCACTCAATTTAACTTATCAATCCCTTGAAAAGACTTTAAGTGATGAAGAAGTCAATGCCAAAGTTGATGAAGTGTTGGCGTTGATGAGACAAAAGTTTAATACAGTACAGAGGTAAAGAATAATGTCAATTACTAAAAAAGATATTGCAGACCTACTGACAGAAAAAGTAGGCGTTAGTCAGAATCAAGCGTTGTCAATCGCCAATGCTTTTTTCGATACAATTAAAGATTCTCTTGCAAAAGGTGAAGATGTTAAGTTATCTGGTTTTGGTAACTTTGTACTTAGGGAGAAAGCAGCACGTCCAGGCAGAAACCCAAAAACAGGCGAAGAATTTACGATTTCAGCCAGAAAAGTGGTCACTTTTAAGGCTGGATTAAAACTTAAAGAAACAACAAAATCAGGCCGTTAATTGCAGCCGACATACCCATAGGGCACAAGTGATAAAGTGAGTTATTTTCTAGGTTTCTTTAAGTTATTATTTGTTAGCAGTTAGGCTGAAATAGCCGACATAAAACCTTTGAGAATAGGCATGGTTTTATCAATAAGATCTTGGTCTTGCTCCACATTTCTAATTTGGCCTTCTAATTTTTTATCGGTGTCTTTTAGTGTTACCTGATAATCATCATCAAACTCAAACGCAATAAAATAAAAGCCCTTGCCTTTGTTTCTAACAGAATGAACCGCCAAAAAGTCTGTTTCCCATGCGAACTCTGCTTGATAAGTGGTTGCCGAACCGCCATTATCTTTTTGCACCAAGATGGCTGTGTCACCAAAATGAAAAATAAATTTTTCAGCACTGCAAGCCGACGCAGGTTTGATTGTTAACTCGCCATTATTAAGCGCATCAGCAATTTGCTTCAGTTGCGGGTTGGTGAGTTGTATATATTTGGCATCTAAATAATCATCAATATTACTATCGGGGTAATTATTTTCTAAGAATTTAACAAGCTTTTTTATCATTTATCATGCTTAAGATACAAAAGCACTATTATAATCGCAAAACTCATGAATAACATTCAACAAAATACCACCTTAGGTTTGCTATTTTCACTTTTTGCTATGTTTTTATTTTCGCTTAAGTCAATCTTTATTAAGTTGGCTTATGCACAAGGCTTGGATGCAAATATTGTTTTAATGTTGCGTATGGCGATTGCATTACCAATTTATTTGACTATATTAGTGTATTTTTTTTACAAAAAAGACACTCCTAAAGCGCTCAGCCAAAAAATGCTTATTCAAATTATAGGACTAGGTTTTATTGGTTATTTTCTAGCATCTTTGTTAGACTTGAAAGGATTAGAGTATATCTCTGCCAGTTTAGAGCGCTTGACATTGTTTACTTATCCTATTTTTGTGGCAATTTTTGGTGCAATGTTTTTTTCCATACCATTGACCAAGCGTATTGTTGCCGTGTTATTGACCACTTATCTAGGACTGTGGGTTATGTTTCATCAAGAGCACTTGTTAAGCCCTCATAGCAATATTGAATTAGGGGTTATTCTGGTGTTGCTCTCAGCGTTGAGTTATGCGTTTTATATGCTTTTTAGCAAGAAAATTATTGGCAAGATTGGCTCGGTGTTGTTTACTGTCATTGCTATGAGTGTATCGAGTGTGTTCGTGTTGATTTTTTATTTTTTGTTGTTTGATTTTTCTAAAACGCAAGTGAGCAATGAAGCTTGGTTTTGGATTTTTATGTTAGCAATTTTTAGCACGGTTATTCCCAGTTTTTTAGCAAGTGAGGCTATTTACAGAATCTCACCCTTGCAAACCAGTATCATGGGAATGTTGGGTCCTGTTGTTACCATTGTATTGGCAGCGTTTATTCTTGCCGAGCCTTTCGATATTCATCAAATTTTAGGTATGAGCTTGGTGCTTTTAGGTGTGGGGTTATTAACTTTTAAGCGCAGTAAAAATTAAGCTTGTTGTTGTTTCCATTGGGTAAAAGAGATTAAATCACCAGGCGCTTTATTTAAAATATCACTTAGGCTTTTTGTGCCCATTGACAGTAAATAATTCAAATTGTCATTAAATGTTGCCCCTTCAACAACCAAAATATCATCTTGGTGAACTTCAAACATAAAGCCACCATTTGGAATGGGGCTCATGGAGAGAGTAACGGTGTAATGGTCTTTGATAATGCTTTGTTTGGTGGAATACATCAGTCCAATATTGTATCCTGGCTGACCAAAGGCTTTGACGGCAACCACCAAAACCTTATTTTTTCCTTTTTTTGAAGCATTGAAAATAGCCACCATGTCTTTAAGGGTGGAATAAAATGGTACTTTTTTTACCCACAATTCAAGCAAAGTGGCAATGCGTGTGTTAGCAATCGCGCCAATCACCCAAAGCATTAATAGACCAACAACAAGTCCTGCAACCATCCACAAAAGGAAGTATTTGTCGGTGTCAACGCCAAATTTGTCAAACAAAAAGTGGGTCAGTGTTGCGATGTTTTCAAACAACCAACCCAGCATTAAAACAATCAGCAGGATAGGCAGAATCCAGAAAAATCCTTGTAATGCGGTGTTTAATATTTTTTTCAACATTAGATATTCTCCATCTTTATTACCGAATAAGCCACCTGTTCGTAAGGGTGCGCGGACTTCATTGCGCTTATCACTTGTTTAATGCTGTCTTCTGCACACAGCATTTCAATTTTGTACTCCTCAAGGGTTTCAAGTTTGTTGAGTTCGCCAATCGCAGGGTCAGCATCAGCAATAGGCTCAAACTGCCCAGTACCCAGTGTTTGCCATGCACAATGTTGATAGTTGTCAAACTTACCTGCGCCTGCCTCAAACATCGCATTTTTAACAGCGAGTGCATTTTCCACTGGCACATAAAAACTGATTTGATACATTTGAATTACCTAAAAAATCCCTTTTAAATAACGCAGCCTTTGTTCTTCTTGCATGCGTTCAATTGCATATCTTAAAGTAGTTCTGGGTAATTGTGTGTAATTTTCGCGTAAAAATTTTGTGCAAATATCCGCCTCTTTTTTATACACTTCTCTCAGCATCCAGCCAACAGCCTTATGAATCAAGTCGTGTTTATCGTTTAATAACAATTTGGCGATTTTGAGCGTGGGTGCAAACTCACCTTGTTTGATAAAAGCCCAGGTTGCTACAATGGCAACGCGTTTTTCCCACAACTCGGGCGAGTGTGAAAAATCAAACAGTAAAGCTAGCTTTTCTTGATGTTGATACAGGTAACCACCAACAATTTGTGGCGCGCTGGTATCGACCAAATCCCAATTATTAACGGCGTGAATATTATCTATATAATAATTAAAAACCGCCTCTTTATTGCCCGCTTGATATTGATTGACCAATATAATCAACCCGCAGTGACGCACTTCATGAACAGGGTGATTGATCAGTGTATCAATCTCATTAAAATCAATCGACTTAAAATATTGTTTGGCGACTTGCCTGATTTGCGGTACACGCACACCGATAAACTTATCGTGCTGCGAGTATTCGCCCTCAGCGGTTTTAAAAAACCACTCATTGGTGGTCTTGCGTTGTTTTGTGGCAAAAGATTTTAATGCTTTGGTAATTGCTACGGCACTCATAGGCTATAATTTTACTACTTATGAATGATGAAGACTTACTTAGATACTCCCGTCAAATTCTGTTGCCAGAAGTCAATGAAGAAGGGCAGCAAGCCTTACTGGATTCAACTGCGCTATTAATTGGTTTAGGGGGTTTAGGCTCACCCTCTGCCATGTATTTGGCAGCCAGCGGTGTTGGGCATTTGATACTGGCAGATTTTGATCAAGTGGAATTGTCTAATTTACAACGTCAAGTGATTCATCACACAGACGATATCGGAAAAGACAAGGTGGCATCCGCAAAGGCAAAAATGCTAGCCATTAATCCTAATATTAAAATAACCACGCTAACAGACTTAAACGCAGATAATATCAACAAGTGGGTAGGGGCATGTGATATTGTGCTCGATGGTACCGATAATTTTGAGTCACGTTTTAGAATCAATCAAGCCTGTGTTACGCAGTGCAAGCCCTTGGTCTCGGCCGCCGTGATTCGTTTTGAAGGGCAATTGTCGGTATTTAAAGGCTATGAAAAAAACCAACCCTGTTATCAGTGTCTTTACTCAAGCGTTGGCAACAATGATGAGAATTGTGTTGAAAATGGTATTCTTGCGCCTGTTGCGGGCGTACTAGGTACTTTGCAAGCACTACAAGCACTTAAAGTTATCTTAAATTTAGGCGAACAATTAACAGGTAAACTGATGTTGGTTGATGCGCTGGATTTAAGTTTTAAAACCATTCAACTCAACAAAGATAACCATTGTCCAATTTGTAAAAAATAAATTTTCAATGAACAACGCCATTATTCACTACAATGAATCTACTGAGCTCAACGATTTGTCGGTTGATAAACCCTACATCGTTGCCATTGATTCGTCTTTGATATCAACACACTCCATTGAAGTGCCAAAAATGTCTTTTTCAAAAGCCAAGAAAGCCATTCCTTTTTTACTAGAAGATACTTTGTTGGATGATAT
>ERZ1046740.275-NODE-275-length-45174-cov-7.103770_pt1 | contig 45174 bp, 48 predicted proteins | sample MGYA00383093_ERZ1046740 | MGnify/ENA primary metagenome ERZ1046740 (study PRJEB29581, sample SAMEA5548363) | metagenome | biome: marine; feature: coastal; material: water | depth 25 m | study: Short-term variability in the microbial, nano- and picoplankton... | reverse complement strand
TTAAAGTTATCTTTGTATAATCCTGTAACGGTTTTTTAGGACGTCACATAATTTAGTTACCAACTTCCACCTGCTCCTCCACCAGAGAAACCTCCGCCTCCAAAGCCACCGCCAAAGCCACCGCTTCCAAAACCACCGCTTGAGCCACTTCCAAAGCCCCCACCACCAAAACCACCTCTTCCAACGCGGCTTAAAATAATAGCTTCTAAAATATCTGCTGCCGGAGATTTTCTTCTAAATCGCCTTCCTCCTCTGCCTCCACCTCTATCTTTTTTAGAAAAAATAATTAGCAAGATAATGAAGATGATGATAACAACTAAAATGGTAGGAATACCTTCACTTTTGTTAACTTTCTCTTTATTATTTTTATAAGTACCATTTAATATCTCAAAAATAGCATTGGCACCTTTATCTAAACCACCGTAAAAATCACCTTTTTTAAACTCGGGAATAATTACATTTCTTACCAAGGTTCCAGTAATACCGGCTGTTAATTTATGCTCCACTCCATAACCTGGTGAAATCCAGATTTTCCGCTCTTTATTGGCTAATAAAATAAAAACACCATTATCTTCTTTAGCCTGACCTATACCCCATTGATGAGCCCAACGCGGAGTTAAAATACCAATATCTTCTCCTTTAATAGTTTCAACAGTTGCAATTACAATTTGAGTTGAAGTAGAATCAGAATAATAAATAAGTTTTTGTTCTAAAGATTTTTTTTCTGAATCAGAAAACAATTTTGCATAGTCGTATACACTTGTTTGAAGTTTTGGTTTTTCAGGAATTGTGAATTGACCGAAAGTCACCTGAACAAACAAAACCGCAATAAATAAAGCCGTAATTTTTTTAGTTATTCTAACCATTAATTTCATTTATCCTTTTGAAATTTCATCCGATAATTCGTTGGTATCATTTGATTGAAAAGGAAAATATTCTTTCAATTTATTTCCAACTTCATGAATTGCTAAAATCAATCCTTTTGAGGCTTCTCCTTTAGAAAAGTGCGATATTACCAGTTCTTTTTCTGCATTCCAAAAATTATTAGGAACTAGATTATTGATTCCTTCATCACCTATAATTGCAAACTTTTTACTTTCAACAGCTATATAAAATAACACTCCATTACGAAGTTCTGTTCTATCCATTTTCAGGTAATAAAAAACCTCCAAAGCACGATCCATTGGCGGCTTTTTTGTTATTTTTTCTATATGTACACGAATTTCTCCTGAAGTGTTTTTTTCAGCAATTTGAATTGCATCAATTATATCCTTCTCCTGAGAAGCTGTTAAAAAATCTTCAACTGTTGACATTATTCTTTTTTACCAAAATCAAATTTAACATCAGGGGCTTTATCTGCTCCAACTTCAGCATCAAAATATGGTTTATCATCAAAACCTAGAACTCCTGCTAAAAAAGAATTTGGGAATACTTTAATATGATTATTATATGGCTTTATTGCTTCATTAAAACGAGTACGTGCCGTTAAAATTTGATTTTCAGTACTTGCCAATTCATCCTGCAGTTTTAGAAAATTTTGATTTGCTTTTAACTCTGGATAACGTTCAACGGTAACTAATAAACTTTTTAATGCACCACTTAACCCTCCTTGAACCTGATTGAATTTTGCCAATTGTTCAGGAGTAATATTTGCAGGATCAATAGTTACTGAAGTTGCTTTTGCACGTGCCTCAATTACTGAAGTAAGTGTTTCCTTTTCATAATCTGCAGCTCCTTGAACTGTATTTACCAAGTTGTCAATCAAATCGGCTCTTCGCTGGTATGCAGTTTGAACATTACCCCAACTTTCTGAAACATTTTCGTTTAACCTTACAGCTGTATTGTTAAAATTTACACCCCATTTAAATAATCCGAATACTATTACTCCAATTACTATTAAAGAAATTAATCCTTTTTTCATTTTTTATAAGTTTTAAATTTAAATTCTTTTATTTGACTTAAAAAATAACATAATGTTACGTTTTTTACGAAATATCTGTTTTTATTTTTATCAATTCTGCTTTTATACGCTCTAACCTTACAATTAAATCTTGATTTGATTGTAAAGCTTTTAGACTATCCTTTATTTTAGTTTTAGCACCATCTAAGGTATACCCTTTTTCTTTAACTAAATGATAGATTAATTGTAGGTTTTTAACATCCTCCTGAGTAAAAAGTCGGTTTCCTTTTTTATTCTTTTTTGGTTTCAGTATATCAAATTCTTTTTCCCAAAAACGAATATGAGAAGTATTTACTTCAAAAGCATCGGCGACTTCGCCAATTTTATAATATCTTTTTTTAGGTAAATCTATATGCATTAGTCAAGTGATTGCCCTTCAATTTGAGCGGCTTTTTGCATAGCTTCAAATTCTTCTGGAGATAAATTTCCGTAATAAAAATTAATAGGGTTTATTTTTCTACCATTTTTACTAATTTCATAATGCAAATGAGGAGCTTGCGAACGACCTGTATTACCAACAAAACCAATTAAATCACCTCTTTTTACTCTTTGCCCTCTTCTAACATTATACTTACTCATATGTGCATACAACGAAATATATCCAAATCCGTGATCAATTCTAATATGCTTCCCAAAACCTGATGATCTTTGATCGGCTCTTACAACTTTCCCATCACCTGTAGCATAAATAGGAGTTCCTCTTGGAGCTGTAAAATCCATTCCAAAATGTTTCTTTCTCGCTTTTGTAAATGGATCTGACCTCCACCCATAACCTGAAGCCATACGAGTTAAATCTTGCTTTTTAACAGGCATAATTGCAGGTATACTCGCAAGTAATTCCTCTTTGTTTTCAGCTAATTTAACAATCTCATCCAACGACTTTGACTGAATATACAATTGTTTCGAAAGCACATCCATATTTTTAGTAACATCAATAATCATTTCCGAATTATCAAAACCTTCCAAGGCTTTATACCTATTTACTCCTCCAAAACCTGCTTTTCGCTGTTCTTCAGGAATTGGATTCACTTCAAAATACAATCTATATATATTATTATCTCTTTCCTGTATTTCTTCTAATACTTGTTGAAGTTGAGTGATTTTTTTATTATGTAATTGTTCGTTTAATTTAACAAACTCTAATTCTCTTTTTAATTCTTTTTCTTTAGGTGACTCAAATACTGGGGTTAATACTGTAAAACCTAAAAACATCAATAATGTAGCTGCTATAACATACAATAAAAATCTTCTGAATTTTTGTCCTTTTTTAGGTTTAATCTTTTGATACGATAGGGTGTCGGAATCGTAATAATATTTTACCTTCGTCATTGTTTAAAATTGTATTATTTTTGCATTTTAAAGCGCCTTCCAAATTTATTATTATTGTGGCGTTTAAACACAAAATTACAAAATGTTTTACAATAGAAGTAAAACATATATATTTTAGTAGATAATTAACGTATGAAGTCACAAAAAGTCCGTCAACAATTTTTAGATTTTTTTGAATCAAAAAAACACTCAATTGTATCATCATCACCTATGGTTTTGAAGAATGATCCAACATTAATGTTTACAAATGCTGGAATGGTACCTTTTAAAGAATACTTTTTAGGTCAAAAAAAAGCTACTAATACACGTGTTGCCGATACCCAAAAATGTTTGCGAGTTTCAGGTAAACACAACGATTTAGAAGAAGTTGGTAAAGATACCTACCACCATACTATGTTTGAAATGTTGGGTAACTGGAGTTTTGGCGATTACTTTAAAAAAGATGCTATAGCTTGGGCTTGGGAATTACTAACCGAAGTTTATAAAATTGATAAAGATTGCTTGTATGTTTCAGTTTTTGAAGGTGCTAAAGAAGATGGTTTAACTTTTGACCAAGAAGCATATGATTATTGGAAGGAATTGATTGATGAAGATCGAATTATTAATGGAAATAAAAAAGATAATTTTTGGGAAATGGGTGCTCAGGGACCTTGCGGACCTTGTTCTGAAATTCATGTTGATATTCGTTCTAAAGAAGAAAAAGCCAAAGTTTCAGGTAAAAGCTTGGTAAATATGGACCACCCTCAGGTGGTAGAAATTTGGAATTTGGTTTTTATGGAATTCAACCGTAAAGCTGATGGCTCCTTAGAAAAATTACCTGCACAGCATGTAGATACCGGAATGGGATTTGAACGTTTATGCATGGTTTTGCAAGGTGTACAATCTAATTATAACACCGATGTTTTTTCACCTTTAATTAGAGAAGTTGAAGCTATTTCAAACAATGAATATGGTAAAAATGAAGAAACCGATATAGCTATTCGTGTAATTTCAGATCACGTCCGTGCTGTGGCTTTTGCAATTGCCGATGGTCAGTTACCTTCAAACAATGGCGCCGGTTATGTAATTAGAAGAATTTTACGAAGAGCCATTCGTTATGGTTTTACATTTTTAAACAAAAAAGAACCTTTTATTTACAAATTAGTAACCACATTGAGCAAACAAATGGGTGCAATTTTCCCTGAACTAAAAGCTCAAAAACAATTGATTACTAATGTAATTAAAGAAGAAGAAAATTCATTTTTAAGAACACTGGAACAAGGGTTAATTTTGTTGGATGGTATTATAAAAAACACGAAAGGAACAGAAGTTTCAGGGAAAAAAGCATTTGAATTATACGATACCTATGGTTTTCCAATTGATTTAACTGCTTTAATTCTTTCAGAAAAAAATATGACTTTAAATGAAGTTGAATTTAATACTGAATTAGAAAAACAAAAAAGCCGTTCTAGAGCTGCAGCAGTTGTTGAGACTGATGACTGGGTAATAATAAATGATGATGATGAAGAAGAATTTATTGGCTACGACACCCTAGAAGCCAAAGTTAAAATTACTCGCTATCGCAAAGTTTCTTCTAAAAAAGACGGAGAATTATACCAGTTAGTATTTAATATGACTCCGTTTTATGCCGAAGGTGGTGGGCAAGTTGGAGATAAAGGATATATTGAAGTTGATAACGGAAATGTAATTTATATTGTTGATACTAAAAAAGAGAATAATTTAATTATTCATTTTGCAAAAAGTATCCCAAAAGATCCTACACAAACTTTTAAAGTTATTGTTGACGAAAAACAACGTTTTAGAACAGCCTGCAACCACACCGCTACACATTTATTACACCAAGCTTTAAGAGAAGTTTTAGGTGACCACGTAGAGCAAAAAGGTTCAGCAGTTCATTCAAAAAATTTACGTTTTGATTTTTCACATTTTGCTAAATTAACGGTGGACGAATTAAGGGCAGTTGAAGATTATGTAAATGCCCGTGTTGAAAGCAAAATTCCTTTAGAAGAATACCGAAATATTCCTATGGAAACAGCACTTAAAAAAGGTGCTATGGCTTTGTTTGGTGAAAAATATGGCGATACGGTAAGAGCCATTCAATTTGGTAATTCGGTAGAACTTTGCGGAGGAACTCATATAGAAAACACAAGTGATATTTGGCATTTCAAAATAATTTCTGGAAGCGCTATTGCATCTGGTATCAGACGTATTGAAGCTATTACAGGCGATGCTACAAGAGACTTTTATTTTGAAAATAACCGAGATTTTTATGAAATAAAAGACCTTCTTAAAAACCCGGAAAATCCTCAAAAAGCAATTAGTGATTTACAAGAAGAAAATACTACTCTAAAGAAGCAAATTGAAGGCTTATTAAAAGACAAAGCTAACAGCCTGAAAGTTGGTTTAAAAAACGAAATTGAAGTAATTAATGATGTTCAATTTTTAGCAAAAAAAATAGACCTAGATCAAACCAGCATTAAAGATTTATGCTTTGATCTTGGAAATGAAGTAGGTAATTTATTTATTTTGTTTGGTACTGAAAAAGAAGGAAAAGCTTTCTTAACTTGTTTTATTTCTAAAAATTTAGTTGAAGAAAAAGGTTTAAATGCGGGTCAAGTGGTTCGTGAATTAGGAAAACTAATTCAAGGTGGCGGTGGTGGACAGCCATTTTTTGCTACTGCGGGCGGCAGAAACTCTGAAGGCATTGAAGAAGCATTGACAAAAGCAAAAAGCTTTATTGAATAATATTGAAAAAGTTTTATTATTGATTTGTTTAAACAGGTGAACACCGTGGCAAATTGACAGAAATATAATGAATTTCAGAACCAGCATACAACTTCAAAAAGAGCGTAATCAAATTGATTACAACTCAAAACTGATGATAATTGGTTCGTGCTTTTCTGAAAACATTTTTAACAAACTGGATTACTTTAAAATTAACGCTAGCAACAATCCTTTTGGAATATTATACAATCCTGTTGCCATTGAAAAGTTAATTACGAACGTAGTCAACGAAAAAAAATATACTGAAAAAGATATTTTTGAATTTAATGAGCGCTGGCATTGTTTTGATGCACATTCCAATTTAAGTGCAGTTCACAAAAATGATTTACTAAAAAATTTAAATTTAGAAATTCAACTTGTAAATAAATGTATTAAAAATGCTTCCCACCTCATTATCACATTAGGAACTGCCAGAGTATACAGACATATTGAAAGCGACGATATTGTGGGTAATTGCCATAAAATTCCTCAAAAAAAGTTTTTACAAGAATTACTTTCAGTAAAACAAATTATTGCGTCATTAGAAAATATAATTGAATTAGTTAGAGCAGAAAACCCTTCAATTAACATTGTTTTTACTGTAAGTCCGGTTAGGCATTTAAAAGATGGTTTTGTGGAAAATACGCAAAGCAAAGCGCATTTAATTTCAGCTATTCATCAAATTATTGACAAAAGGAATCAATTGTATTATTTTCCTTCATATGAAATTATGATAGATGATTTACGAGAGTATCGTTTTTATAATACAGATATGATACACCCAAATGAAACTGCCATTAATTATATTTGGGAACAATTTAAACAGGTTTGGATTAGCGAAAACATATCTTCAATAATGAAAGAAATTGATACAATTCAAAAAGGATTGGCTCATAAACCCTTCAATCCAACTTCAGAACAACATCAATTATTTTTAAAGAAATTGAATCAAAAAATTCATTTATTAAAAGAAGAGTATAATATTTCATTATAAAAATTTAGCTACATTTTGCCATGGTCCGCCATTAATAACATCAATACCTTGTTGTTTTAAAAAAGATGTTGCCTGTCCGCTTCTTGCGCCACTTCTGCACACAGCAATTACTTTTTTATTCATAGCTTTAATCTCAGCTACTTTACCTGGAATAGTATTCAAAACAATATTTTTTGACCCATTTACATGTCCACTTTTATACTCTTCCACTGTTCTAACATCAATTATCACAGCTCCTTCTTTCAAATACGCTTCAACAGATTCGGTACTATTACCTCCTCCAAATAATCCAAAAAAACTCATTTTTTTATCTTTAATTTTGGAGCAAATATAAACCATTCTTCGTTAATTTTAGTAACTCGAGTTACTAATGTTAATTCTAAAAAACTGTTCTAAAGAAATTTAACTTACTTTTCATTAATTCTACTTGTATTATTTATTGCTTTTTTATAAAAATAATAAAATTTAATATTTAAATGTGTAATCCAAATCATCTATTAAAATAGCATTCTATTTGTTGAAAAACCCTTAAATTATCGCAATCGTTTTAGTAAGTTTTAACTTAATTAAGTACTTATTATTGAGCACTTAAGAAGATAACTTTGTATATTTGGCTTTCAAATTAATTAATGTAATATTTCAATGAATAAGAAAGTAATTTTAATGATTTTAGATGGCTGGGGAATCACACAAGAGCCTGAAGTCTCAGCAATTTTTAATGCAAAAACCTCATACATAGATAGTTTATATAATATTTACCCAAATGCAAGTTTACGAACTGATGGAGAACATGTAGGTTTACCTGAAGGACAAATGGGAAATAGTGAAGTTGGGCATATGAATTTGGGTGCTGGTAGAATTGTTTACCAAAACTTGGTTAGAATTAATAAGGCTGTAAAAGAAAAAACTTTAGGTCAGGAAAAAGTATTATTAGATGCCATTTCTTATGCAAAAGAAAATAATAAAAATATTCATTTATTAGGGTTGGTTTCTAATGGAGGTATTCATTCACATATCAATCATTTAAAAGGCATTTTAGATGTAGCTACTGAAAATAATGCTGAAAATGTGTATTTACATGCTTTTACAGATGGTAGAGATTGTGATCCTAAATCAGGAACTTACTTTATCAATGAAATTCAAGAATATATGACCAAATCAACTGGAGAAATAGCTTCAATTACAGGTCGTTATTTTGCAATGGACAGAGATAAACGTTGGGAACGTGTTAAAATTTCATACGATGCAATGGTAAATGCAGTTGGTGAAAAATCTACTGATGTATTGGCAAGTATGAATGCCAGTTATGCAAATGATGTTACTGATGAATTTATTCAACCAATCATTATGACGGATACTGAAGGAAATCCGAAAGCGAAAATTCAAGAAGATGATGTTGTAATTTTCTTTAATTACAGAACTGATAGGGGAAGAGAATTAACTGAAGTGTTAACTCAAAACGATTATCCAGAGTTTGATATGAAAACAATGCCTCTTCATTATGTCACAATAACAAACTACGATGAAACTTATAAAGGAATCAACGTAATTTACAATACTGATAATTTAGAAAATACATTAGGTGAAGTTTTAGAAAAAGCAAATAAAAAACAAATTAGAATTGCTGAAACTGAAAAATATCCTCACGTAACATTTTTCTTCTCTGGAGGTAGAGAAAGTGAATTTGTTGGCGAAAAAAGATTATTATGTCCTTCTCCAAAGGTTGCAACATATGATTTAAAACCAGAAATGAGTGCTTACGAAATTCGCGATGCAATTATTCCAGAATTAAATAAAGGTGATGTTGATTTTGTTTGCTTGAACTTTGCAAACGGTGATATGGTAGGTCATACAGGAGTTATGGAAGCTGCCATTAAAGCTTGCGAAGCTGTTGATGAATGTGTAAAAGATGTAGTAACAACTGCTTCTGAAAACGATTATACAACTATCATTATTGCAGATCACGGTAACTGTGAAACTATGAAAAATCCTGATGGATCACCTCATACAGCTCACACAACTAATCCAGTTCCTTTTATTGTAGTTGACAAAGATATCAAAAAGATTAAAGATGGTATTTTAGGTGATATTGCTCCAACTATATTAACATTAATGGGAATTGAACAACCTAAAGAAATGACACAACATACATTAATTTAACATTGTAGTTTTAACAGAGTTAAATTCATATTTTTTAAAATGAGAACATTTGTAACAACATTGTTCTCATTTTTTTTATTTAATTTTCAAGAAATTTTAAAGAATTTAAACTAGTGAAAAAAATAATTTTAAGTATTGGAATACTGCTAATTACTTTTGGATGTGGAAGTAAAAAAACTGCGGTTGCAGGCCTCGATAAAGATGGAAATTTAGTTGGTACAGTTAGCAAAGAACACTTTTTAGAAGAACCTTACAGTGAATGGTTTCATTTTAATTACGAAAATTATGAATTAAACTCTAAAGCCATTGAAAAATTAAAGCCAATCATAAATACTGTAAAAATTAAAGCCTTTATGGGAACGTGGTGCGGAGATAGTAGAGAACAAATTCCTGTCTTTTATAAACTATTAGACAAAACTAATTTTAATTATAAAAACTTAGAATTAATTGCCGTAAACAGAGGTAAAAAAACAGAAGATAATTTGCAGGAAGGCTTTAATATTATAAGAGTTCCAACTTTTATTTTTTTAAAAAATGGAAAAGAAATTGGACGATTCGTTGAATATCCGCAAGAATCTTTAGAAGAAGATTTTTTAAAAATTATAAGTGGAGTGACTTACAAACATTCCTATCAGGAATAGTTTATACCCTCACTAAAAAAGACGATTTTAAAGTTTTAAAAATCGTCTTTTTTTGTAACAATAATATCAATTAACTTGTAGCTTCAAAATATGATTTTTCGATACTTTCCCTATGATTAGGGTGGGAAATATTTATCAATTCTTTTACACGTTGTTTTATGGTTTTTCCATATAAGTTTGCAACTCCATATTCTGTCACAATATATTGTACGTGTGCTCTTGTAGTTACAACACCGGCACCCGTATTTAAAAATGGCACTATTCTACTAATTCCTTTATTAGTTGTTGAAGGCATTGCAATAATAGCTTTTCCATTCTCACTCAAATGTGCACCTCTTATAAAATCCATTTGACCGCCAACTCCGCTGTACATTCTTGTACCAATTGAATCAGCACAAACCTGACCACTTAAATCAACTTGTATTGCAGAATTTATAGCAATCATTTTTGGATTTTTACGAATTATTGAAACGTCATTGACATAATCACAAGATCTTGCTTCCACAAAAGGATTATCGTCTACATAATCATACAAACGTTTAGACCCAGCTAAAAAAGTAGTTAGTGCGCGTCCGGCTCCAACACCTTTGTAATTTCCATTAATAACATCTTTTAATATTAAATCAATAACACCATCTGAGAACATTTCAGTGTGTAATCCTAAATCTTTATGATTTCCTAATCGAGATAATACTGCATTAGGTATAGATCCAATTCCCATTTGAAGTGTGCTTCTATCATCAATCAATTCAGCAATATAATCTCCAATTTTATTTTCAACATCTGTAGGTTCAGGCCACAACAATTCAGGCAAAGGTTTATTAACTTCAACAAATGTATCTAATTCAGAAATATGAATTATACCTTCACCATGTACACGAGGCATATGACTATTAATTTGCGCTATTACGTGATTTGCATTGGCAATTGCCGCTAATGTTGCTTCAACCGAAACCCCTAAAGAACAATACCCATGTTTATCAGGTGGTGAAACCTGAATTAAAGCCACATCAACCGGCAATATATTTCTTTTAAATAATAACGGAACTTCACTTAAAAAAACAGGTGTATAAGATCCGTTCCCAGCTTTTAATGTATGGCGAACATTTTTCCCTATAAAAAATGAATTAACATGGAAACTATCACTATACTTTGGATCGGCATAAGGAGTGTCTCCCTCTAAATGTAGATGACAAACTTCGACATTTCTGAGTTCTTCATGGCGAGCTGACATAGCATTAATTAATTCTTGAGGCGCTGCAGCTGCAGCTTGAATATAAACACGATCACTCGATTTTATAATTTTTACAGCTTCTTCGGCTGATACTGCTTTATACATAATATATTTTTAAGAATTATAACGTAAATTTACCAAGTATTTAATAAAAAAAACATGTCAAAAGTCACTTTTTTTACATTTTTTATAAAAAATTTATATTTATAACCTCATTTACTTATTTTCTTTTTTTGATTTACCTTTGCAAAATAATTTTCGATTGAATGATTAAAATAAAAACTCGCGAAGAAATTGAACTCATGCGTGAAAGCGCATTGATTGTATCTAAAACTTTAGGAATACTGGCTGCAGAAGTTAAACCTGGCGTAACAACCTTACATTTGGACAAGTTGGCTGAAGAGTTCATAAGAGATCAAGGAGCAATTCCGGGGTTTTTAGGACTTTATGATTTTCCAAATACGTTGTGTATGAGTCCAAACGCACAAGTAGTACACGGAATTCCTAATAAAAAACCATTAGAAGAAGGTGATATTATTTCTATAGATTGCGGTGCACTTAAAAATGGTTTTTATGGAGATCACGCCTATACATTTGAAGTTGGTGAAGTTACAGAAATAACAAAAAAGCTTTTGAAAATAACCAAGGAAAGTTTATATGTAGGAATTCGTGAATTTAAAGCTGGAAACAGAGTGGGTGATGTTGGATATGCTATTCAAAATTATTGTGAAAAACATGGTTATGGAATTGTAAGAGAATTAGTTGGTCATGGCTTGGGAAGAGAAATGCATGAAGATCCTGAAATGCCAAATTATGGAAGGAGAGGTAGAGGTAAAAAATTTATAGAAGGAATGGTTGTAGCCATTGAACCAATGGTAAATTTAGGCACTCATAGAATTAACCAATTAAATGATGGCTGGACTATTTTAACGAAAGATGGAAAACCAAGTGCTCATTTTGAACATGATGTTGCTATTATAGATGGAAAACCTAAACTTCTTTCAACATTTAAATATATATACGATGCCTTGGGTATTATAAACAATGAAGAAGATGAATTTAGACAAAAACCTTTAGTTTCATAAATCAATTGAGTAAATTATTTAAATTTTTCCTTAATCATATTCCCCGCCCTATTCTTATAAAAGTAAGTTATTGGGTAAGACCCTTAATTGCTTTCTATTTTAAAGGATCTACCTATACAGACCCAATTGATGGAAAAAGTTTTCGTAAATTTTTACCTTATGGTTATGGTAAACAACGATTAAATGCACTTTCACCAAGCACATTTTCGTTAGAAAGACATCGTTTACTTTGGTTATATTTAAAAACTGAAACTGATTTTTTCACTAACAAAAAAAAAGTATTGCATATTGCTCCTGAGCAATGTTTTATTAGCCTGTTTAAAAAACAACAAAATTTAGACTATTTAACAGCCGATTTACACTCGCCTATTGCCGATGTTAAAGCTAATATTTGTGATTTACCTTTTGAAAATAATAGCTTTGATATTGTATTTTGCAATCATGTGTTAGAGCATATTAACGATGATGCAAAAGCCATGAGTGAATTGCACCGAGTTCTAAAACCAGGTGGAATGGGCATATTTCAAATTCCTCAAGATTTGAACAAAGCTGTGACTTATGAAGATTTTTCCATAATTTCACCTGAAGAAAGAACCAAACATTTTGGGCAATACGACCATGTTCGCATCTATGGACAAGATTATTTTGACCGATTAAGAAATGTTGGTTTTAAAGTTGATGAAATCAATTACTCTTCAAAAATACCTTCAGAACTAATAACTAAATACTGCTTGGTAAAAGACGAGATATTACCGGTTTGCACTAAATAAATTATTTGTTGAAGTTTTCAGTAGCATACGTCTCCAACTCTCCTTTATTATTTGAATAAATTAAAAAAGCCTTCAATTCAGAGTGATTCTCTAAAAACTGAATTGAATTTTCCAAACCCATTGCCATAAATGCAGTTGCGTAACCGTCAACATCAGCACAATCGGATTTTGAAATAACTGATGCACTTAATAAATTGCTTTCAGTTGCATATCCAGTATTTGTGTTAATAGTATGTACATACTTTATTCCATCATCACTCACTCTATATTTTCGGTAATTTCCCGAAGTTGCCATTGATTCATTTTCTAACTGAATAATTGTAGCAAATGATCTGCTTCCGTCAAAATTTGGATTCTCAATAGCAATTTTCCAATGTTTATTTTTATTATTTACACCTCTTGCCCTTATTTCACCTCCAATTTCAATCATATAATTTGCAATCTTATAATCTTCAAACATTCTGCCAACAACATCAACCAAATACCCTTTTCCAATAGCGTTAAAATCGAAGTAAATTTCAGGATATAATTTCAAAACTTTTTTGTTTTTTATAGCTACTTTATCAAAACCAACAAATTTTAACAACTCATTAATTTTTGCTGAATCTAAATCTTTAACTGATGACTCTGGTCCAAATCCCCAGGCATTTACCAAAATACCAACGGTAGGATCAAAAAATCCAGTTGTTTGGTCATAAATTTTAGCCGATTTATTAAAAACTTCTAAAAAATAATTATCTACTTGCACTGTAGTATCTCCTTTGTTTATTCTAGAAATATCAGAGGTGGAAATATATGTTGAAGTTGATTTATTCACAGCTTCAATTAAACTGTCTATTTTTTTTTCAAAATTTACTGAACTATTACTCAAATACTTAATTGAAAATGTAGTACCTATAGCATTTCCAACTAGTACATTTAAATTATTTGATTTTTTTTGACAAGAAAAAATAACCAGAAGAATTAAAACAAAAGAAACTTTCTTCATATATCTATAAATTACATTCTCAAATATAGGATATATTTACTCATAAAATCATCTTAAAATCAATTAAAAAACCACAAAATTTCTTTCTTTTTATTAACTTTGTAATTCTTAAAATCCTTTTGAATTATGAAAAAACTTGCATTACTAATTTTAGTAGTATCCTTAACACTAAGCTCTTGTGTATCAAAAAAGCAATATTCCGAACTAGAAACCAACTTCAAAAATAAAAGCCAAGAATTAGTTGATACGAAGGCCGATTTGATGAAATGTAGAATTGAAAGTGAAAGTAAAGTTTCGGCTTTAGAACAACGTGTATCAGATTTAAGGGACGATAAAGAAAAAACTTTAGAGTATGTTGATAATTTAACTGTTTTATCAAAATCTGCTTCTGATAACATAAAAGAAACTTTGGCTCAAATGAGCAAAAAAGATGAATATATTCAACATATTCAAAAAGCTATGACTCGTAAAGATTCTATTAATTTAGCTTTAGGGTTCCAGCTAAAAAGTGTGCTAAAAGATGGATTTAATGATGAAGATATTCAAGTTGAGGTTGATAAAACTGTAGTGTACATTTCTATAGCTGACAAATTGTTATTTAAAAGCGGAAGTGCAACTGTTTCATCTGATGCAAAAAGAGTGTTAGGTAAAGTTGCGGATGTTATTTCAGCACAGCCTAACCTAGAAGTAATGGTAGAAGGTTATACTGATAATAAACCTATTAGTACGGCTGGAATTAAAGATAACTGGGATTTAAGTGTGAAACGTGCCACATCAATAATTAGAGTTTTACAAAAAGACTTTAGCATTGCTCCTAAGCGTTTAATTGCTGCTGGCAGAAGTGAATACAAACCTTTAGAAAGTAACGATACCGTTGAAGGGAGAGCTAGAAACAGAAGAACAAGAATTGTATTAATGCCTCAATTAGAACAATTTTTTGATTTACTTGAAAATAAAATTGAGCAATAATAAACACTCAAAAAATATTATACTAAAAAAGCCACGCTACCCTTTAGCGTGGCTTTTTTGTATAAGTTTTATTTGAATATTATTGTATTTACGGCATTAGTTTAATTCAATTTCTAAAAATTGTAATCCCTCGTACTGCAATAAATATTCCTGATCTAAATTTGGTCTTTCCAATCTATTACTTGAATTACCTAAACCAACACCAGCAAAAATTACTCTTGAATTTTGATTACGCGCATGGGTTTTAAAAGTTTCCATCCATATTACATCATATTCAATAGGAGTTTCGGATATAACGGAAGCCTTTACTATTACAAAATATTGTTTCTTATTTTTATCAACACAAACAAACTGAGGATGTTTTTTAAGCTTGCTATTAACTGCTAAAAACTCATATCCTTTAGCTTCTAAATCCTTTCCTACTACATTCATCGCTAAGTTATGTAGCTCTTGATCTGTTAATGGTCTGCTCATTTTTACTTATTATTTGTTCATGAAAAAATCCGATACAAATGTACCGGATTTTTTTATTATTTTTCACTTCAAAAAGTTCAATGTTTTTATTAATTGTTATCCACCAAAATCGTCAAAACGAATATTTTCATCTGCTAATCCAAAGTCCTCGCCCATTTTTTGAACAGCTTTGTTCATTAAAGGAGGACCACAAAAATACAATTCAATATCTTCAGGTGATTCGTGTTTAGATAAATACTCATCAATAACTGCTTGATGAACAAACCCTGTAAACCCATCTCCTTCAGAATCATTAGCATCTTTTTTATTCACCCAGTTATCTTCAGGTGCTGGCTCAGACAATACTAAGTAGAACTTAAAGTTAGAGAATTCTTTTTCCAATTTATAGAAGTGGTCTAAATAGAATAATTCACGTTTAGAACGACCTCCGTACCAATATGTAACTGTTCTTCCAGTTTTTAAGGTTTTGAATAAGTGATATAAATGCGAGCGCATTGGAGCCATACCAGCACCTCCACCTACGTATAACATTTCAGCATCCGATTCATTGATGAAGAATTCACCGTAAGGTCCAGAAATGGTAACTTTATCTCCAGTTTTTCTAGAGAAGATATATGAAGAAGCTACACCTGGATTAACACTCATCCATCCGTTTTTAGCTCTATCCCATGGTGGAGTAGCAATACGTACGTTCAACATAATTTCTCTTCCTTCAGCAGGGTAAGAAGCCATAGAGTATGCACGTTCCACTAATTCAGTATTCTTCATTTTTAAGTCCCACAAACCAAATTTATCCCATTCAACTTGAAACTTATCAGGAGTTTCATGTTCTTCAGGGTGTGCTGTAATATCAATATCTTTAAAGTCTACATCGCATTCAGGAATTTCAATTTGAATATATCCTCCTGCTTTATAGTTCATATCCTCAGGAATTTCCACAACAAATTCTTTAATAAAGGAGGCAACATTATAATTACGAGCTACGGTTGCTTCCCATTTTTTAATTCCAAAAATTTCTTCAGGAATAGAAATGTCCATATCCTGTTTAACTTTTACCTGACATGCTAATCGAATACCTTCTTGCAATTCTTTACGCGTGAAGTGGGGAGTTTCCGTTGGTAAAGCTTCACCACCTCCAGAATTAACATGACACTCACATTGAATGCACGTTCCACCACCACCACAAGCCGATGGTAAAAATATTTTTTCATTTCCTAAGGTTGTTAATAACGTACTTCCAGAAGCAACTTCAATTTCTTTTTCACCATTAATCCTAATTTTTACAGGACCCGATGGTGATAATTTTTGCTTCACAAAAAGTAAGATTGCAACTAAAAATAGGATTAAACATAGAAATGCACCTACTGTTGCTAATATTGTACCTAAAGTATCTAATGCTAATATCATTTTTATTCTTCTTTTAGTTCTTTTTCGTTATTAGCTATTTTAGTAGCCTCTTTTACCACCTCAACCTGAGCAGTTTCCAACTCAGCGGGTTTTTCATCTCCACCAGTTAACATTCCTCCAAAACTCATAAATCCAATAGCCATTAAACCAGTGATAATAAATGTTATTCCTAAACCTCTTAATGGAGCGGGTACATTTGAATATCTGATTTTTTCTCTAATTGCGGCAATAGCTAAAATTGCAAGAAAAAATCCAATCCCAGAACTAACACCGTAGTTAAATGCTAAACCAATTGTTTCTATTTCTCTTGATTGCATAAATAAAGAACCACCTAAAATGGCACAGTTTACAGCGATTAATGGTAAAAATATACCTAGTGAATTATATAAGTCTGGCGCAAATTTCTCTACTATTATTTCAACTAATTGTACCATTGTTGCAATGGTTGCAATAAACATTATAAAAGATAAAAAACTTAAATCGTAAGTTGCATATTCTTCACCCAACCAACTTAAAGCTCCTTCTTGTAAAATATATTGATCCAACAACCAGTTCAATGGCACAGTAATTGCCATTACAAAAATAACCGCTGCACCTAATCCCACTGCTGTTGATACTTTCTTAGATACCGCCAGGTAAGAACACATTCCTAAAAATGTTGCAAATACCATGTTATCTATAAATATTGCTTTAAAAAATAATTCTATATGTTCCATATCTCTTAGTTATCCTCGATTAATGCTTCGTTTCTCGAGCGTTGTACCCAAATAATAATTCCTACAGTAATTAAAGCCATTGGTGCTAACAACATAAATCCATTGTTCTCATATCCAAATGCATACACTCCTGTTTTTTCAATAGGATCTCCTAATACTTTAAATCCTAATAACGTTCCTGATCCTAGAAGTTCTCTAAAAAATCCTACAATTACTAAAATTAAAGCATAGCCTAACGCATTACCTATACCATCAATAAATGATCTTATAGGTCCGTTCGCTAAAGCAAAAGCTTCAAAACGCCCCATAATAATACAATTTGTGATAATTAAGCCAACAAAAACAGATAATGTTTTACTTAATTCATAAGCAAATGCCTTTAAGACTAAATCTACAATAATTACTAATGTAGCCACTACAATAAGTTGAACTATAATTCTAATTTTTGGTGGAATTATATTTCTCATTAATGAAATAGTTAGATTTCCCAGTCCCATTACAAAAAGCACTGCAATAGACATTACTATAGATGCCTTTAATTCAGCAGTAATTGCTAATGCAGAACAAATACCTAATACCTGAATTGTAATTGGGTTATTATCTGCTAAAGGATCTGTTATTAATTTTAAATCTTTTTTTGATAAAAGTCCCATAAATTATTTCTTTATTGTTTTTAAATATGGTAAATACAATTGCAAGTCTTTCTTCAGCATAGCTGCTAATCCATCACCTGTAATTGTTGAACCTGCGATTGCATCCACTTCGTAATCGTTCTTATCTAGATTTTTTGGATCGGCATTTCCTTTTGACACTGATATTCCTTTAAATAAATCACCGTCTAAGATATGTTCACCCACAAAATCATCCATAAAAAACCGTTCTTTAATATTTGAACCTAATCCTGGTGTTTCACCGGCGTGATCAAAAAATACACCTTGAACTACCAATTGATTATCTAAAGCTACATAACCCCAAATAGCATCCCATAAACCTTTTCCTCGCATAGGCACTATATAATACTCCTTGCCATCCTTATTACCAATAAATAATGGTAATTTTCTGGTATAAGCATCATTTTTTGCCTTTTGGGCTTCCTTTTTTAAATCAATTGAAAAGGCATCGCTATTTCCAACTGGTTTAGAGCCTTCAATTACAATTTGCTTGGTAATATATTCAGAAAACACTTCACCTACAATATCTTTTGATATGAAGATAACACTACTTTCATCATTTTCATTTACGCCCATAGCGTATAGAATGTTTTGCTGTTTTTCAATTCTTTTGTTTTCAGCTATTTTTTCTTTTAAAGACGATGCTAAAAAAGCCAATAAAGTTCCTACAACAATCACCATTCCTGTTGCGAACAACACAGTGTATACGTTACTTTCAGTATTCTTTGCCATTGTTATGCTGTTTTTGCTTTTAAACGTTTCAATCTTCTTTTCACATTACCTTGCACTACGTAATGATCAATTGTTGGTGCAAATACATTCATTAATAAAATCGCCAACATTATTCCTTCAGGATATGCAGGATTGAATACACGAATCATTATTGCGAAGAACCCAATTAAGAAACCATAAATCCATTTTCCTTTGTTTGTTTGAGAGGCAGTTACCGGATCGGTAGCCATAAATACCACACCAAAAGCAAAACCACCAATTAATAAGTGATACCAAAATTCGGTATTCATTAGTACATAAAACTTACTTGATTCTGATATTAAACCAGCATCTGCAACACCATTAAATATTAATCCCATTACCAAGGCTCCAATTACTGAAGACAACATAATTCTCCAGCTTGCGATTTTAGTAAATATCAAGAATAAACCTGCTAATAATATAATTAAGGTAGATGTTTCACCTACTGACCCCGGAATAAATCCGTAAAACATATCAGAAACTGAATAAACCAAATCATTACCTTGAGCTAAACTCCCTAAAACTGTTTCACCAGAAATTGCATCAGGCGTTCCTGCTCTTTCAACAGCTCCGTGAACCCAAACTTTATCACCACTCATCCATGTTGGATACGCAAAGAATAAAAATGCACGAATTGTTAAAGCTGGATTCAGAATATTCATTCCTGTACCTCCAAATACTTCTTTTCCAATTACTACTCCAAAAATAACAGCAACAGCTAACATCCAAAGAGGAATATCAACTGGCACAATTAACGGCACTAGCATACCTGTTACTAAATAACCCTCTTCAACTTCGTGGCCTTTAATAATTGCAAATATAAATTCAACACCCAAGCCAACAACATAGGAAACAACTACTAAAGGAATAATTTTAATTAATCCAATTAATAAAGCATCTAATGATAAAAATTCAACGGTTTCACCTAAAGCAGTATAGTGCTGGTAACCTGCATTAAACATTCCAAAAATTAAACAAGGAACTAGGGCTAAAACTACCATATTCATTGTTCTTTTTAAATCGTCTGCTGCTCTTACGTGACCTCCCGAATGAGTTGTTTCGTTTGGTGTATATAAGAAAGTATGAAAAGCACTGAAAGCAGGTAACCACTTTTTGTCTTTATTCTTTTCTTTGATATTATGTAATTTTTGTTTTAATCCCATAACCTTATCCTATTTCTTTTAACATTAAGTCTAAGCCTTTTCTAATAATCTCTTGATGTGGTTGTTTGGAAATACAAACAAACTCTGTTAACGCAAAGTCTTCAGGAGCTACCTCATACATACCTAAAGCTTCCATTTCATCAAGATCGCTATACATACAAGCTTTTAAAATTTGCATTGGAAAAATATCCAATGGAAAAACTTCTTCATATTGACCAGTAACCACAAATGCTCTATGTTCACCATTTGTATTGGTATTTAAATCGTATTTCTTTTTTGGTGTTAACCAAGAAAAAGTCAATGCGCGTGTGGTAGATATTTTTTTGAACACAGGTGCAGTCCATCCAAACAATTCATAATCATTTCCTTCAGAAATAACTGTTACAAGGTTATCATAATATCCCAAAGCTCCTTTTAAGTTTTGAGCCTTTCCGGTCAAAACATTTCCGCTTATTGTTCTATGCTCCCCTTCTTTTAGATTCCCATCAGTTATTGCTGCAATTGATGTACCAATTTTTGCTGTAAAGTATTTTGGAGACTGAACTGATGATCCTGCTAGAGCAATAATACGCTCGGCATTGAATTTACCAGTAAGTAATAATTCTCCAATAATTACTAAATCTTGTGGAGTAATTGTCCAAACAACCTCACCTTTATTTACAGGATCAATTTTAGCAATTTGAGTACCTACATTTCCAGAAGGATGTGGACCTGAAACCTTATGCAAAGAAATATTATCCAATCCTTCTAGCGGAGAATTAGATTTTTTACCAACTGAAACGTGCACTGCACCACTTGTTAGTTTATTTAAAGCTATAACTGCAGTTTGTAATTCCTTTTCTTTCCCTGTCAATACATAATCGTAATCAGCAGCTAAAGGAGCACTTGCATATGCCGAAACAAAAATAGCTTTTGGCGTTTTAGCAGTGTCAGCTATAACATCATAAGGTCTTTGTTTAATAAACGGCCAACAACCACTTGCTAATAAATGCGCTTTAATTTCATCGCCATTCATTTCTTTTGGGTTTTTCAATCCAAAATCAGCAAATACCTGTTTCTTGTCAGCTTCAATTTTAATTTCTAATATTTTTCTTTTTTCACCACGAATAATATCAACCAATTCACCACTAACTGGCGAAGGAAATTTCATGTATTCATTAGCTTTGTTAAAGAAAACTGATTCACCAGCTTTCAATTTATCACCAACTTTTACAGATAATTTAGGAGTAATACTGTGGAAATCTTCAGGTTTTAACGTATACACGTTGTTAGATATTGTTTTATTGGTAACCTTCTCAGCCTCACCTTTTAATTTAATATCTAAACCTTTTTTAATTCGGATGTCCTGTGACATATTTTAAGTTTATTTAATAGTCTATAAAAACGCTGCAAAAATAATAATTTCTATACTAGTTTTCAGCATTTTTTAACACTTTTTTTATAGTATATTTATCAAATATCTTTTATGAAAACGTTTTATTTAAAATTACATTTATACTTTTGGTATTTAATTTGAATTATAACAGCAATTAAACACTTTCATCTTGAATTATTTTAAGTTTCTTTTAATCATACTACTCACTTACCAAACAAGTAATTCACAAACTAATATATCTGATCCTATATATATAAAAACTGTTATTTTAAAACCTGCATCAACTAATTCATACAATTCTTTTATTAGACTTGGAGAAAAAATCACCCTTAGTTTTGACGATTTAAATGCCGATGAATATGATTATTCATATAAAATTGAACATTGTGATATGAATTGGGAGTTATCAAATTTAATGGAATCGGAATTTATTGATGGCTATGCTGAAGAACGCATTCGAAATTATGAAAATTCTTTTAATACACTTCAACCTTATACTCATTATAAGGTTGTGTTACCAAATGAAAATACCAGACTTAAAATTTCGGGAAATTATATTATTTCTATTTTAGATGAAAATAGTGACGTCGTTTTTAAAAGAAAGTTTGTTGTTTATAGACCTCAAGTTCGTGTTGGTGTTGCCATTTTCAAAAGTAGAGATATCTCTTATTTAAATACAAAACAAGCTGTTGAATTTACAATTAACCACCCTAACTTACTCATAAATAACCCCAGCGAAGAAATATTTCCTGTAATTATTCAAAATGGCAACTGGCAAACTGCTATTAAAGGATTGAAACCTCAGTTTTACAGAGGAACACAATTACTTTACAAATACAATAAAGAAACAAGTTTTTGGGGAGGAAATGAATTTTTATATTTCGACTCAAAATCAATAAGAAACTCTACATTAAATATTGCTAAGGTTGAATTAGGGCGTGAGTTATATCATTCCTATTTGTACACTAATGAAGAAAGAATTGATCAACCTTACACCCTTTTTGAGGATATAAACGGTAATTTTATTGTAAGAACTTTAAATGGAATAAATCAAGATTTAGATGCTGATTACAGCTGGATTCATTTTTCATTAGAGAGCATGGAAAACCTTGATGGAAAAGATATTTATGTTCAAGGAAAGTTTAACAACTGGAAACTTGATGAATCAAACAAACTGAAATATAATACTCAATCTGGCTCCTACGAAGCTAACATATTACTTAAACAAGGATTTTACAATTACCAATATGTTACTAAAAACAATGAAGGAACTGTAAGTAATTATGATATTGACGGCTCTCATTTTCAAACTGAGAATGATTACACCGTTCTTGTATATTATAAAAAGTTTGGAAGCCGCTATACTGAAGTCATTGGAATAGGTAGTGGAAATTCACAAAAAATTAACAATTAGCAAATTCAGAATTTTAGTATATTTGTTGATTATCAAGCTTTAAGCAATGGTTCAACAAGTTACAAATGGCATTAAAATATCAGTTACTTCTAATTTCGAAAGCACTAGCTCTAGAAATTACAAGAAATATTTTTCATTTAGTTATCAAGTAACCATTGAAAACCAAAGTAACAATACCGTTCAATTACTAGAAAGACATTGGAAAATATTCGATTCTTTGAACTACACTGAACTTGTTGATGGTGTTGGTGTAATCGGTAAAAAACCAATTATAAAACCTGGTGAAAACCATATTTATAAATCAAACTGCTTTTTGACTTCTCCTATTGGTGCAATGAATGGTTTTTACAAAATGGTTAATTTTTCATCTTCCAATATATTCAAAGTACAAATTCCTACATTTCAATTAATGGTGCCAAGGATATATAATTAATCTATTTTTAGTTCTAAAATTTCAGTATATTTAACTTCGAATTAAGCATCTTTACATGAAATATAAACTAATTAATTTTAAATCCCCACAAAAAAATATTAAAGATTTAGAGTGCTTAAATTGTGGCCAACCAATGAATGGTCATGAAAATTTTTGCTCCTTTTGCGGACAAAAAAATACAACAAAAAAACTGAGTTTTACAGTATTTATAAACAACTTATTTTCTGGTTTCTTTTCGTATGATTCACGTTTTTGGAGGACATTTATCCCTCTTTTATTTAAACCAGGAAAAGTTTCAAAAGAGTATATCCAAGGCAAAAGAGTAAAGTTTGTAAATCCATTTCAATTATATTTAAATGTCTCCATAATATTTTTTATAATTTTAGGGGTTTCCAATAGTCTTGACAAAGACAGCACTTTTAACAATGTAGTTAACATAACTCAAAATTTAGATTCACTAGAACAAGTTGCAACTAAAAAAATCGACTCAGCTATTACCAATGTAAAAGAAAATGCCTTAAAAGATAATTCTAAAGATTCCTTAAATCAACAAACTATAACAGATCTAGATGATGTTTTTAATTTAATTAAAACTCAAAAGAAAAACAAGCAACTAGATTCAATAGAAGGCAACGATTATGTATATTATACAAACAAAGATTCAATAAAATATATAAATATTTTTAATAAAATTAGTGATTTTTCACATTTTTACGAGAATCACAAAACTTACACCACTCAACAAGCGTTGGACAGTTTGGGTTATGAAAAAACTTTCTGGAACAAATTTTACTATCAGTCAACTGTAAACGGATCAAAAAAAATTGATCAATTTAAAAGAGACAGAGGCGCTTCTTTCTACAAAAATTTGATGTCAAAAATTTCCATAGCATTATTTCTTTTTCTACCGGTATTCGCAATGTTCCTTTTACTTTTATACATTCGAAAATCATTTACATATATGGAACATTTGGTATTTGTTTTTCATACTCAAACTGTATTTTTTTTACTATTGAGTATCTTTTTCCTACTAGATTTTTTCATTGAATTATCTAACGTAACCTGGGTTTTTATACTACTGTTTTTAATTTATCTATACAAAGCATTACGAAACTTTTATATGCAAAGCAGAATAATAACAATGATCAAATTTATTTTATTAAATAGCTACTATTTATTTTTAGCAACTATAGGATTTTTAATAGTAGGAGTTGTAACTTTTCTAATTAATTAAACAGAAGTTTTAATACTGTTTTTATGAACAACATCTTCATAATAAATAGTAATTTTTGAAGTTATTTTTTGAACTTGAGTAACACTAACTGTTTGAATATTTGGACGGTACATTAAAATGGACTGCTCTTTGGGGCCTTTTTCCAAATGATGAAATTTTAACATACTTTCTGAAGTTTTTTCTTCGGAAGACTGCCAGTCATTAAACCATTTTTTTCGAAGTTCTTTTATAGAAGCTTCATACAATGTAGAAGAAGACCAAATTTTAGGTTCATTGTTCATCTTATTGAAATATTTTAATTTTTCATCCCAAATAAGCTCAAAGCATTGTAACTGAGTATTATTCCAATCAACAATTATCATTGTAAAAGGTTCTATTTCTTTCAAATTTAAATCAATAATATACTTCTCAAAATTCTCAGATTTTAAAATTTCTTTTGCAATTAAACCTCTACTTTTTCTATAAATATTCTTTTTTTTATGCTTCTCAAAAGCACCATTTAAAACACAAACTAACCTATTTTTAGAACTTGTTCCAATCCAAGTACCACCTGATTTTTTATCCTTTGGAAACACCATTTCAACACCGTTTTCTGTATACTTTTGTGGAGCGATAGTTTCTCTTAACCTATGTTCATCACGATTAGATGTTAAAATGAAGTCATTATTCTGTAAAGGGATAAAAGTAACGGTACACATACTATCAAAATTTGAATAATCAGTATCAGTTACAAAAACAATAAATCAATACTATTTTGTAACTTTGTATGCAAATTTAAACAAAAAAAATACAAAATAATACTAATATGGCTTCAGGATTTTATAAAGTACCAAAGGCAGTAAATGAACCCGTAAAATCGTATGCTTCTGGATCACCCGAACGTAAACTTTTATTAGACACCTACAAGAAAATGTATAAAGAAAAGGTTGACATACCTTTTTATATTGGAGGAAAAGAATTTAGAACTGGTAATACTGTAGATATTCATCCACCTCACGATCATAAACATTGTGTTGGTCAATATCATACCGCTGAAAAGAAACACATTGAATTGGCTGTTAAAAAAGCTTCTGAAGCACGCGTAAAATGGGCTGCAACAAGCTGGGAACACAGAGCTGCAATATTCTTAAAAGCTGCTGATTTATTAGCAGGTCCATTCCGCTATAAAATGAATGCAGCAACAATGATTGCTCAATCTAAAAATGTATTTCAGGCAGAAATTGATTCGGCTTGTGAGTTGATTGACTTTTTACGTTTTAACGTAGAATTTATGACTGAAATTTACAGTAATCAACCTCAATCAGCACCTGGTATTTGGAATAGAATGGAATACCGCCCATTAGAAGGTTTTGTGTATGCTATTACGCCTTTTAATTTTACTGCTATTGCAGGTAATTTACCTGCCGCACCTGCTTTAATGGGGAACGTTATTATATGGAAACCTGCGAGATCTCAAGTGTATTCAGCTCACGTAATTATGGAATTATTTAAAGCTGCAGGATTACCTGATGGCGTTATAAATATGGTAACTGGCAACTCTTCGACTATAACAGATGTTTTATTAAACAGTTCTGATTTTTCAGGAGTTCATTTCACAGGATCTACACCGGTATTCAATAGTTTTTGGGAAACAATTGGAAAAAATATAAACCTATACAAAACCTATCCAAGAATTGTAGGTGAAACTGGTGGAAAAGATTTTATTTGGGCACATCCAAGTTCAAATGCTCAGGAAGTTGCAACTGCAATTTCAAGAGGGGCTTTTGAATTTCAAGGACAAAAATGTTCAGCTGCCTCAAGAGCTTATTTACCTAAAAGCCTTTGGCCTGCTATCAAAGAAGCTGTTAAAAAAGATGTTACTTCTTTCAAAATGGGATCTCCTGAAGATACTTCAAACTTTATAAATGCAGTAATTGACAACAGAGCATTCAATAAATTATCTAGCTATATAGAACAGGCAAAAGAAGATGCCGATGCTGAAATAATTATTGGTGGTGGTTACGACGATTCAGTAGGGTATTTTATTGAACCTACAGTTATTGTTACTACTAACCCTCAATACAAAACAATGTGTACAGAGTTATTCGGACCTATTATTACCATTTACGTTTATGAAGATGAACAATGGGAAGAAATTTTAGATGTAATAGACGGTACTAGTGAATTTGCTTTAACCGGAGCTATTTTTAGTGGAGATAGATATGTAATTGATATTGCAACTAATAAATTAGAAAATGCAGCTGGAAACTTCTACATAAATGATAAACCAACAGGTGCAGTGGTTGGTCAACAACCATTTGGTGGTGCTCGTGGATCAGGAACAAATGATAAAGCTGGTTCAGTATGGAATTTATTACGCTGGGTAAGTAATCGTACAATAAAAGAAACTTTTGTACCTCCAACAGATTATAGATATCCGTTTTTAGGAGAATAAAAAAGTTTTACAACTAAAAAATGCGCCTTTGAGCGCATTTTTTTTGTTCTAAATTTTTAACTACACTGCCTCAAATGAATCAGCTCCATCTAACAACCCAATTAATTGCTGTGGATTGTGTATGATAACTGGCATATGCTGAGGACAGATGTAAAATTCACTTTCCTGATAATAAAACTTTGTAACTGGTATTTCAGTTGAAGCTTTTTTACAAACTAAACATTCCTTTATTTGACTCATTATTTTTTATTTTTATTTAGGACAAAATTACCTTTAATTATTTATATAATAGGTAACAAATATCATATTATTAATTCGAGGTCTACCAAAATAAACGGCTTCAATTAATTGAAGCCGTTTATTTTATAATTTTATATTATTCTTTAGATTTTATTCAAAATCTTTTGTCACTCCAACTTCAGATCGTTGTGAATTTAAAACTTTTCCTGATGCATCTACAACAAAAGCAACAATATCTAAATTACTGGTGTTTTGAATATTCCCTGTTAATTCAATAGTAAATTCTTTTTTATAAACACCTGTTTCAGAATTTAGTTCATTCACAGTAAACACATCCCCAAATATATTAGTTGGAACTTGCCTTAAAACATTATTATGTTCAAAATTTGACAATACTGATTGACCTCCAAAATATGTAGTGTAATTGGTTTGATTATAATTTAACCCATTTTCAAGTATATATACAACCAATTTCTCGCCATCAAAATCATTAATAACATCTGAATTTACAGTAATATCTAGCGTATTATTCGTTAAAGTAGAAGCAATTTTTACACCTACATTTTTGACCCTATTAATACCACTATTTTCAACTAAATTTGTAACTTGACCTATGTAAGATGTCTCTGGGTAATTCCATAATATTTTTCTATTAATCATAGCTGTTGGATACCCGTTTAACCCTATATAATCTTCTAGGGCTCCAGCAGAATAATTAAAAGGGTCATAAGAATCACTTGAAGAGTTAGTTGACCCACGATGAATAGCAACAGTAATTGACTCATCTGTTTGAGCTTCTACTAATTCTATTGCACGCAACACTCTAGGACACCAACCGCACCAAGTTCCGGTAAAATCTTCAATCAAAACCTTTTGCTTGTATCCTGTTAATAAATTAACTTCATTACTATTAATACCACTATAAGTAGCAGTAATAGTTTCATTTCCTCTTTTAGACGGCGTATAAGTATTCCCAGATATTTCATTACCGTTAACAAAATAAAGTGCATCATTTGTTAAATTTGTACCTTCATTATCAGCAACCGTTAAAGTAACAGAGCCTCCTAAAAGTATTTTACTTTTATCAATAGTTAAAACTATTGATCTACTAACCTCTACATTAATACTAGAACTTACCAACCCTCCATACTCAGCTCGTACAGCAAAATTTCCATCTATTGAAGGAGTATACGAAAAACCAGAAATAGCAACATCATCAAAATAAATAGTAGCCTCTGATGTTACTGTATTATTTAAATTGTCTTTCACAGAAAAAATAACTGTTTCCCCTAAATCAATTGCAGCCTTATTAACGGTTAATATGATGGATGTTGGTGTTTCAATAATTGGTTCATCAATATCAGATGAACCACCACAAGAAAAGGCAAAAAAAGTGACAAAAAACAACAAATACTTCATAAAATTATTAATTTTAAAAATTAAACGGTTTCAAATATAATTAATAATGTCTTAATAATTTAAAAAAAGTAAATTTGTCTTAAATTAAACAATAAAATGAAAAAAATATTTTTAACAATTATCGTATTAATGTCTCTATGTATTTCAAGTCAATCACAAAACTCATTACCAAATTTAGAGCTAAAATCTATTAATGGGGAAATTGTAAAATTAACTGATTTTGGCGCAAAGGATCAAGTTCTAGTATTTTCATTTTGGGCTACTTGGTGCGTGCCTTGTATTAATGAATTAGATGCTGTAAATGAAGAATATACCGATTGGCAAGAGGAAACCAATGTTAACTTAATTGCAGTTTCAATCGATAATGCACGTACTTCTTCACGAGTAAAGCCTCTTGTTAATGGAAAGGAATGGGAATATGAAATTTTATTAGATACAAATCAAGATTTTAAGCGCGCCCTAAATATTGCTTCTGTTCCTTATCTTATTATTGTAAAAAATAATAAAATTCTATATAAACATTCAGGTTACACACCTGGCACTGAAATTGAATTATATGAAAAAATTAAAGAATACGCTCAATAAACAAAGTATGAAAAAATATTTTTTAATTTTTAGTCTTCTAGTTTCTCTACAAATAACAGCACAACAAAAATGGTTTAGTGGAAGTTTTAATTCAAACTCACAGTATTATGTGAACGATTCTAAAACCGGAGATTTTACTGAAGATGATAAATTTAGGTCTAATAATTATTTGAAATTAGACGCTTTTTATAAAAACTTTACTTTCGGAATTCAAATTGAAGGCTACGCTCCGCAAGCTATCCTTAATTATTCACCTGGTTATGACAAAGAAATTGGACTGAGTTTATTTTACGCTAACTACAAAACCAAAAACTTAGATGTAACAGTTGGTAATTTTTATGAACAATTTGGTAATGGTTTGATTTTACGGACTTGGGAAGATAGACAGTTAGGAATAAATAACGCTTTACTTGGAGGTAAAATCAAATATTCTCCAACACAAAATATACATTTAACAGCATTATACGGTAAACAAAAAAAAGGATTCAAAATTTCAGATGGGGAAATTTTTGGATTTGATTCTGAAATTAATATTTCTGAAATATTAAAAATTCAAGAGTCTCTAATTAACATAGGATTTAGTGCTGTAAGCAGAATTGAAAATATTGAAAGCTTAAATACTAATTTTAATCCAAATACAAATGCCTTTTCTGGCAGACTAAATTATTCAAAAGGCAATGTTTACACTAATATAGAATATGTTTTAAAAAGTGAGGATGCACTGGTTGAGAATGGAAATGTTAATACCGATAAATTAGCCAAAGGAAATGCCTTACTTTTTAATATGGGATATTCAAAAAAAGGGTTAGGAATAGATGCTACCGTTAGACGCTTAGAAAATATGAATTTTTATTCAGAAAGAGATAAATACGGGAAGGGTTACAACCAACAAGTTGTAAACTATTTACCAAGTTTAACTAAACAGCACGACTATAGTTTAGCAAACATTTATGTATATCAAGCACAACCAAAACTATCATTTAATCCTATTGGAAAAGCTGGTGAGATTGGAGCACAATTTGATATTTTCTACAATATAAAGAAAGGCAGTGCTGTAGGCGGTAAATACGGCACTAAATTAGCTTTAAATTATGCTACCTGGTATGGTTTAAAAGCTGAGTATAATATTGTAGAAAGAACCTATACTTCCGAATTTTTTAGTTTTGGGAATAAGTATTTTACTGATTTAAATCTTGAAATCAGAAAAAAATGGTCTAAACAGTGGTCATCAATATTTGGCTTTACAAACTTATATTACAATAAAAAATACATTGAAGAAACCAATGGAGAGGTAAAAGCGACAATAGCTATGGCAGAAGCTACTTACAAATTTTTACAAAAAAAATCAGTAAGAGTTGAAGGTCAACATCTATGGACTAAAGACGATAAAAAAAATTGGCTGGCAGGTACATTAGAATTAAATCTTTCTCCAAAAGTTTCATTTTTTGCAACAGATATGTATAACTATGGCAACGAAATTAAAAAAGTACATTACTATAATTTTGGTGGCAGTTACACTAAAAACAGCACGCGTATAGCTTTAAATTACGGCAGACAACGTGGAGGTTTGCTATGTGTTGGAGGTGTTTGTAGAGTTGTTCCCGAATCTACAGGTTTTGGCTTAACATTAGCTACAACTTTTTAATTTTTTTAGGCTTGTATTTTAATGGAATATGAACAACTTTTTTAGTATTGAAAAACTCTTCATTAAAAAATGCAGTAATATCAAATAATTTTGCATTTGGAAAATTCACTAATTCTTCTGCTAAATCACCACCTTTTAAATATAAAATTCCATTTTTAAGCTCATGTTTGCTTTTTTTTGCAATTTTATTTTTAGTCCATTTCACAAAATCATCCATTTTAGTAACAGCTCTACTAACAATAAAATCAAATTCTCCTTTTACCTTTTCAGCCCTTATATGTTCTGCATTTACATTCTTTAAACCTAAAGAAATTGCAACTTCTTCCACTACTTTAACTTTTTTACCAATAGAATCAACCAAAAGAAATTTGGTTTCAGGAAATAATATTGCAAGTGGAATTCCAGGAAAACCACCACCTGTTCCAATATCTAAAACAGCAGTACCCTCTTTAAATGGCTGTACTTTTGCTATTCCTAATGAATGTAATACATGACGAATATACAATTCATCAATATCTTTTCTTGAAATAACATTTATTTGAGCATTCCACTCTTTATATAATTCTCCTAATTGAGCAAATTGATTTTGTTGAATTTCCGATAAATTTGGAAAATATTTTAAAATTACCTTCATTGTAGTTATAGTGTATTGGCAAAATTACCATTTCTTAAATTAAAATAACATCTTTTGAAAAAATGTTATTTTTTTCATAAAATAGCAATTCCTAATATAAATGGCTTAATTTTGGCTGTTGTATACTTTTTATAAACATATAATTGTATGACTCATAAAACAATAAGCTTTTCAAGAATAGATAAGGCAAAATTTTTTAGAACTTTAAATAAAAGGGTAAACACCTATTTTAAAGAAAATAAAATTAAGCGAACTGGTAATTGGAAATTATATTCTAAAGCAATTATTATGTTTAGCGTATTTTTAATACCTCTTGTTTTAATATTAACCATTTCTATGCCTCAATGGGTTTTACTCTTATTAACGGTAATTATTGGAATTGGCATGGCAGGTGTTGGTATGAATGTAATGCACGACAGTAATCATGAATCTTTTTCAAGTAAAAAATGGGTAAACAAATTAATGGGTAGTAGTATTTATATATTGGCAGGAAACGTTTATAACTGGAAAGTTCAACACAATGTTCTACACCATACATATACTAACATTCAAGGACATGATGAAGACATTGATGCAGGCAGAATTATCCGATTCTCAAAACATTCTAAATGGTTAGGAATTCATAAATTTCAAAAATACTATTCTGTTTTCCTTTACGGGCTATTAACAATCAACTGGGCAATTACAACAGATTTTAAACAAATGCACAACTATTTGAAACGTAAACTTTCATATGGTGAATTTCCAAACCCAGCCAAAGAATGGACAGTTCTAATAATAACCAAAATAATATATTACCTGCTTTGGATTGTTTTGCCTTTATTAGTTTTAGACATTGCATGGTGGAAAATTTTAATCGGTTTTTTTGTAATGCATTATACAGCTGGAATGATACTGAGTATTGTATTTCAGTTGGCACATGTAGTTCCAAAAACAGCAATGCCTTTACCAAATATAGATGGACATTTAGAGCACACTTGGGCAATTCACCAATTACAAACCACGTCAAATTTTGCACCAAAAAACAAATTTATTTCTTGGTACACCGGAGGTTTAAACCATCAAGTAGAACATCATATTTTCCCAAATATATCACATATTCATTATGGGAAAATTGCCAAAATAGTAAAAGAAACAGCATTGGAATTTAACTTACCTTATCACGAGTACAATACGATGCGAAAAGCAATAATTGAACATTTTAATCAACTAAAAACCTTAGGTGTAAAGCCTAGTTATACTTAAATTATTTAAGTTATGAAAGATCAACTATCAAACAGAATTAACAGTTTACCAGTATCAGCAACTTTAGCAATGGCTGCTAAAGCAAGAGAATTAAAAGCCGAAGGAAAAGATATTATTAGTTTAAGTTTAGGGGAACCAGATTTTAATACACCTGATTTTATTAAAGATGCTGCAATTCAAGCCGTAAATGATAATTATAATTCATACAGTCCCGTTGATGGATATGCGGATTTAAAAGATGCTATTATCAACAAATTTCAACGCGATAATGGTTTAAATTATAAACCAAGTCAAATTGTAGTTTCAACAGGAGCAAAACAATCAATTGCAAATGTGGCAATGGTTTTATTAAACCCTGGTGATGAAGTTTTGTTGCCTGCTCCTTATTGGGTAAGCTATTCTGCAATTGCAACCTTAGGAGAAGCTACTTATAAGGAAATTCCTTCAACTATTGAAACCGATTTTAAAATTACTCCTGAGCAATTGGAAGCTGCCATTACTCCAAAAACAAAAATGATATTCTTCAATTCACCAAATAACCCAAGTGGCTCTATTTATAGTGAAGCGGAATACAGAGCATTGGCTGCCGTTTTAGAAAAACATCCAAATATATATATTCTTTCTGATGAGATTTATGAACACATAAATTATGGAGATCCTATTTTTAGCTTTGCAGCTATAGAAAGTATGTACGATAGAACTATTACCGTAAACGGTGTAGCAAAAGCTTTTGCTATGACCGGTTGGAGAATTGGCTATATTGGCGCTCCGGAATGGATAGCTAGAGCTTGTAATAAATTACAAGGACAAATTACTTCAGGGGCTAACTGTATTGCTCAAAGAGCTACAATTGCTGCATTAGAAGCTCCAGTTTCTAAAATTCAATATATGGTTGATGAATTCCATAATCGTAGAGACATGGTATTAAGCTTGTTAGGCGAAATTGATGGTTTTAAATTAAACATCCCAGGTGGAGCATTTTATATTTTTCCTGATGTATCAGCATTTTTTGGAAAAGAAATTAAAAGTCATAAAATTGAAAATGCCTCAGACTTTTCATTATTCCTGTTAGCAGAAGCAAATATTGCAACTGTTACTGGTGAAGCTTTTGGAGCTCCAAACTGTATTAGAATATCTTATGCAGCCTCAGAAGAACAATTACGTGAAGCTATTTCGAGAATTGATAAAGCTGTAAGCTAAAATTTATTATCATATAGATATAAAAAAATCCGAAACAAATTGTTTCGGATTTTTTTGACTTCCTATTTATTACTTCTTTTTGGAAAAATCAAAACCATAGCTAAAAACTACGTGCATTAAATGATCTCCCCAGTATCCTGAAGACCCATTATAATAATTTCTTCCATAACCTAAATACAACTTCGCATTATCCAAAACTTTGTAACCAACTAATGCTGAAAAATTATTTTGGTCAAATTCCGGTTCATTTATACCTGATGCAAATTTAATTCTCATTTCTTCCGAAAGTTTACCTAAAACATATTTCCCGTTAGATAATTTAAATAAATTAAAATCTAAATTAACTCTATATCTAAACCTATTTGCATAGGCTTTTGACCCATTATTTTTGATTTTAAAACGCTCTTCAAACATAAAACGTTGACTCATTTTAGCCTTACCAAATGTTGAAGACAAAGTAACATGTTGCCAAATTCTTTCCTCGTCATCAAGTCCGGGTTTTCTAATTCCCGCCTGATTGTAATTTAAATACATATAACCCGCACCTGCTGTTACTTTATTAGTAAGCTTGTAATTTACACTTGGAGCAACTAAGAAAATTCTATTGGTTGATGCAAAATCAACTTGTCTCCATTGCGCTACATTTAAAAAGTAAAGCTTATTTGAAACTTTAAACTTATTTATCAAGGTATACCAAGAACCATCTTCATTAGTTTCAACTTCTTGCGCATTTACAGAATTAAAAACGAGGATTGCGAGTAAACCAAATAGTAAATTTTTCATTTTTATATATTTAAATTATATCATTTTATTAAAACAACAAATTTACTATACTTGCTTGGGGTAAAATTCAAAAATAGTGAAATATTAAAAAAACGTTTTAGTAATATTTTATTTAAAAAGAACTCAAAAGTGCTACTCATTGTATGTCAATTAAACCCAACCATAAAAAATATTTTTTGTATTTTTATTAAAAGTTAATCCTTAAAATAAATTGTTATGGCAGTATTAAAAGTTATTGAAGTAATGGCAAATTCGAACAAAAGTTGGGAGGATGCTACAAAGAATGCAATTGCTCACGCAGCAAAAAGTGTTTTCAACATAAAATCAGCGTTTGTTCAATCACAAAGTGTTGTTGTTAATGATGGTCAAATTAATGAGTTTAGAGTAACAGTAAAAATAACTTTCGAAGTAAGATAATTCTCTAAACAATTCTCTAAACAAAAGCACTTTAAAAAAAGTGCTTTTTCATTTTATGATATTAAGTTTATATATTTAGCAAAAATATTTCAATGTATCGATTTTTAATTTTTCTAATTATACTAACATTTGTAAGTTGCAAAAATCAACCTTCAGAAAAAATGTCAGAACACAAATACACTAACAGCTTAATTAATGAAACAAGTCCTTATTTATTGCAGCACGCGCATAATCCCGTAGATTGGTATGCCTGGAATGATGAAACTCTTGAACTTGCTAAAAAAGAAAATAAACTTATTTTAATTTCCATAGGTTATTCATCGTGTCATTGGTGTCATGTTATGGAGCATGAAAGTTTTGAAGATGAGGCAGTTGCTGCAATTATGAATCAAAATTTCATTAATGTTAAAGTTGATAGAGAAGAAAGACCAGATATTGACCAAGTTTATATGAATGCTGTTCAGCTAATGACGGGCCGAGGTGGTTGGCCTTTAAACTGTATTGCCTTACCAGATGGAAGACCTGTTTGGGGAGGAACCTATTTTCCAAAAGAAAGTTGGATAAATGCACTTAAACAAATTTCAAAATTATATACCAAAACTCCAGAAAAAGCAATTGAATATGCTCAAAAATTAACAGAAGGTATTAAGAATTCAAATTTAATTCCATTTAACAATAACAATGACGATTTTACCGTAGCAGATTTAAATTCAGCTGTAAATGAATGGAAACAATATATGGATTTTGACTTGGGAGGACATAAAGGAGTTCAAAAATTTCCAATGCCAAACAATCAACAATTTTTATTACGTTATGCTGTACAATCAAATGACGCTAAAATATTAACCTATGTAAACACTTCACTTACCAATATGGCTCTCGGAGGTATCTACGATCAAATTGGAGGCGGTTTTGCTCGTTATGCAGTTGATAAAAAGTGGCACGTACCACACTTTGAAAAAATGCTGTATGACAATGGACAATTAGTTAGTTTATATGCTGAGGCTTATCAAGCAACAAAAAATGAATTGTATAAAAATACCGTTTATCAAACCCTCGATTTTATTAAGAGAGAATTAACCAGTAATGAAGGCGCTTTTTATTCTTCATTAGATGCTGATAGTGATAATGCTAAAGGTGAATTAGAGGAAGGAGCTTATTATGTTTGGACAAAAAATGAATTAAAACATATTTTAGGAAATGATTTTGAAATATTTTCTGATTATTACAATGTAAATAATTATGGATTATGGGAACACGATAATTACGTGCTTATTAGAAAAGAAAATAGCAATGAAATTTCAAATAATCATTCAATCTCAATTTCTGAATTAGAAAAAAAAGTAACATTGTGGAAAAAAACACTTTTGAAAGAACGTGCTAAAAAAGACAAACCAAGGTTAGATGATAAATCGTTAACTTCATGGAATGCTCTCATGTTAAAAGGTTACATAAATGCCTATATCGCTTTTAATGAAAAACATTTTTTAGACACCGCTATTAAAAATGCGATGTTTATTTATAACAAACAATTACAAGAAAATGGATCTTTAAATCATAATTATAAGAACGGGGAAAGTACTATTAACGGCTATTTAGAAGACTATGCAACAGTAATTGATGCATATATAGCATTATATGAAGCAACTTTCAATGAATTATGGTTAAATACAGCTAAACAATTAACGGACTATACTTTTGACCATTTTTATGATGCAGAAAAAGCTATGTTTTATTTCACTTCAAATGAAGACCCTAATTTAATTACTCGTAAAATGGAAATTGAAGATAATGTAATCCCAGCTTCAAACTCCATAATGGCTAGAAATTTGTTTAAATTAAGCCATTACTATTCCAATAGCCATTATCTAAAAGTGAGCAAGCAAATGCTTGGCAATATTAAAGATAGAACTCAGCAATATGGATCAGGTTATTCAAACTGGTTGCAATTAATGGCTGATTATGCAGGTAATTATTATGAAATTGCCATAGCAGGAGAAGATGCATTGAACAAACTAATTGAAATAAATAAAAATTATATCCCAAATAAATTAATTGCTGGTAGCGCTTCAAAAAGTAACATCCCTTTAATGGAGGGAAGATACACTAAAGATGAAACCCTCATTTATATTTGCGTTGATGGTGCATGTAAATTACCTGAAACTGAAGTTAATAATGCCTTGGATAAAATTAATACAAAATTTTCGGAATGAAATTTATTCAGACTTTTATAGTTGCTCTAGTAGCCTTTGAGCACATTTATTTTATGATTTTAGAAATATTCTACTGGGATAAACCAAAGGGTTTAAAAGCATTTGGATTAAAGCTAGAGGAAGCTAAAATATCTAAAACATTGGCTAAAAATCAAGGATTATACAATGGTTTTTTAGCCGCAGGCTTAATTTGGTCAATTATTTCAACTAGTAATTCAGAACAACTAGCACTTTTCTTTTTAACTTGTGTTTCTATTGCAGGAATTTACGGTGCATATACAACCAAAAGCATAAAAATATTTTATATTCAATCTATACCAGCAATTATAGGAATAGTACTATTATTATATTAAATTTTAGTTGATAAAAAATTGAAAGTCCTATAAAAAAATAATGGCAAACGATTCACAGTCATTACTTCTTAGATTTTGTAACTACAAAATCTTTCAAATAAAAAGGTTCAAAATAAGCAACATCTTCTAGGTCGTTTTTTTTAAATTTTAAGTATGATAATTCCGACATTTCTTTTGCAGAAGGGAAACAATTGTCAATAAAATTGGCATTTATATGCTTTATAAAAGCCTTGCATTTCTCAGCTCCATCTCCTAAAAAATAAACTGCATTTTTATCTAAATAATCTTTGAATGATGTATTATCAATAATTTCAGCTTTTACTTCTTCCAACTCTAAATTTTCAGCATTAAAAACCTGACTATAAACTTCCATTCTTCGCGCATCAAGTAAAGGAATTACAAAACCATCCTCCACATCAATTGATTTACTTAAAACTTTTAGGGTTTCAACTGAAATTAATGGAATGTCTAATGCAAAACACAAGCCTTTTGCTGCTGAAACACCAATACGTAACCCTGTATATGAACCAGGACCTTTACTAACAGCAACCGCATTAACATCAGATAATTTCTTTCCAGATTCTTCCACCACTTCTTTAATAAACTGGTGCAATTTCTCAGCATGTGAATATCCTCCATCATTAAATTCTTTTAATGAAATTGTTTTACCTTTTTCAGCAATACTTACCGAGCAGTTTTTAGTAGCAGTTTCAATATTTAATATTAACGCCAAAATATAGTTTTTAGATTGCAAATATAATTAATTTCATTTTTTTATAAAATGAAAACATCCAACTAAAATAGTCGGATGTTATTATAATATTTTTTTTAATCTACTATTCAACTATAATAGGCTCACCATAGTAAAATTTTAACACCTTAGTTTTAAAAACATAATCGTACTTAGCACGAATTATTGCCCCTTCAGCGTCCACTAATCGATTCCTAACTTGATCAAAATCAAATAATGTCATTGCTCCCAAACCATAACTTTCTTGAGCATTTTTGAAAGCTTCATTTTGCGCTAACAACGACTTCTCCGCTGATTCAAATGTTTTTGCTGCAGCCTTGGCGTCATAAAATGCCTTCTCAATAGTTTGTTGTAATTGTAATTTTTGATTTTCTAAACCAAATTTAGAAATCTCATAATTAATTTTTTGTCTGTTAACATTTGACTTCGTTTGGTTTCTGCTAAAAATTGGAATGTTTAAACTAAAATTTACTCCATAGCCTAAATTATCGTCCAGTTGAGTAAAAAATGGAATGTGAGAATTATTTTTAAGATTGTATCCATAACCTGAACCAATATTTGCTCCTACTGACAAGGAGGGTAAAAAACCTGCCTTAGCTTTTTCAATATCTAAATCTGCTGATTCAATACCAATTTCCGCTCTTTTAATTTCAGGTCTGTTAGTTAAAGCTTTTTGATATACTTCATTTGAATTTTTATATATTAAGGAAATTGTAGGCGATTCAATTTCAATGGATTCTACATCAAAACCTTCAGGATTTATTTGTAATAATTGTGTTAAATCTAAAAGGGATAAATTTAAAGTATTTTCAAACTGAATTACTAATTGCTCATTTGCTGAAGCTGTAGATTGTGCATTCAACAAATCACCTTTTGGTTTAACTCCAGCATCAAATTGAGCTTTTGCACGTTCAATTTGTTTTTTACTAATTTCATACTGAAATTTTGCAACACTTAAATTTTCTTTGGCAAACAAGACATTTAAATAAGTGTTTACGACATATAAGGAGATATCATCCTGAATTTTTTCTAAATCCAATTTACTAGCCTCAACTCCTAATTGCGCTTGTTTATATGTATTTAGATTTCTGTAACCATTAAAAACCGTCATTCCTGAATTTATTCCTAAAGAGCCTCCATATGTACTGGTAGAAACTCTGTCTTGAGAAACAGGGTCAAAACCAGATCCAAAATTTAAACTTCCACTTGTTGATGCATTTAAATTTGGCAGAAAATTACCTTTTGAACTAATAACGTTTTCTTTACTAATTTCAACATTTAATCTATTCTGTTTTATGGTAATATTATTATCTAAGGCATAATTTACACATTCACTTAAAGACCATTTTTTATCTTGAGCATTTACAGTAAGTAAAAACATAAATGCAATTAGGGAAATCACTTTGATTTTCATTTGGATATAGTTGAAATTTATAATGTATTTAATTAAGTACGCTATATGACGACTAAAATTATTATTTGTTACACATTAAGCCTCTTATAGAAATGTTAAATTTTCTTTTTTCTTTTGTATCTATAAATAAAATACAATAAAGCGCCTATTAAAATGTAAGGAAATATCATTAAATACAGTATTCCGGTGTTTAATCCTTCAGCTTCCGAAGCATTTCCACTTTCAACTACAGCTTTACACATAGCACATTGTGCTTTCAAAATTTGAAAGCTAAAAAATAGTACTATGAAAAATATTTTTTTCATTAATAATAAGGTGAAATCATTATGTAAACTAATACACCACTAACAGCAACATACAACCACAATGGAAATGTGTACTTCGCAATTTTTTTATGTTTTTCAACTTGATTTGTAATACCTCTAACATAGGTAATTAGCACAAATGGAATTACAATTATTGACAATAAAATATGAGAAATTAAAACTGAAAAATAAATTAACTTTAAAAAACCTTCTCCTTCAAATTTTGTTGAAACAGAGGTCATATGATATAACACATACATAGCTAAAAATAAAGCTGAACAAACCAAAGCAACCTTAATTAACGTTTCATGCGTTTTTACTTTTTTATTTTTAATTGCCCATACTGCTGTCACCAATAAAACTGAAGTTAATGCATTTAAACTTGCATAAATAGGTGGTAAAAATAATGGTAGTTCCAAATCTATTTTAACTCTAAACAAAATAGCGACTACCAAAGGAATGGCAATGGATAGAACAATAATCCATTTATTGTATTTTTTTGAATTAGTATTTTTCATTATTCTTTAATTAGTATTTTAATATCTTCTTTAATCATTTGAATAGCTTTTGAATCGATGCCGTCATAAAAAGCTATTGGGTTTCCATACTCATCAAGTCGGGAACGAATATTTCCATTTTTATCAATCAAAGCAAACATTCCTGAATGCTCAAAACCTCCTTGGGCTTCTGAATTTTCACCTGCATATAATGCAAATCCTTGATTTGCCAATGCATAAATTTTCTCTTTATTCCCGGTTAAAAAATGCCAATTTTTTAATGTTGCACCATGTGATTTCGCATATTCCTTTAAAATTTTAGGTGTATCATAATCAGGATTAATACTAAAAGAGGCAATACCAAAATCTAAATTTCCATAAAATTCATTTTGAAGCTTTACCATATTTTCATTCATTTTAGGGCAAATAGTAGGGCAAGTTGTAAAGAAAAACTCAACTACATACACTTTATTATTGTAAAATGAATTTGAAATAAGCTCGTTATATTGATTAGTAAATTCAAATTGAGGAGCCTTCCCTATGGTTACTAATTCAGGTGTATTAAATTTATTTACAATTTTTGGGATTACATAAATTCCAAAAATCAATACAATAAAAGCGACACCAACGTAGGAATATTTTTTCATTTCTTTAAATCTCTCTTTTTCTTCTTGCTTCTTTTTCAGCAGATTTTTTTAATTGATAGTAAATAATATCAATATCATCTTTCATTTTATTTTTCAATTCTGAAACAGAACGCATACTATATCCATATAGTTTTCCATTAGCAGTATCTTCATCATTTTTTCTACCTCTTAATCGCAGCTCCATATCAATTATATATGCATTTCCTGAAAACAGCTTATCATTTAACTTAAAAGGTGTTTTAAAACTCTCAAAAATATTTTTTATGTCTTGTTCTGGCTTGTAAACAAAATTCCACTTAACAATATCTGTAAAAGCCGATAACTCTTCTATTGACTTTTTATAGTCTTGCTCGCTTCCTTCTGGTAAAATTGCAATAACCTGAAATAATGGTTTTTGATAATAACGTTTATAAATTGTTTGATTCAAATTAAACATACTTGCTTTTGCGATATTAATTTCGCTTCCTAAAAAACAAACAACGCTTAGGTTTTCATAAAAAGTAACTTGTTCGCTTTCTATATTTACCACTTTTTTAGTTAAAATTGGAAGATTTGAATATTTATAAATTCCTTTAGACAAGAAAATATAAAACACTAATGGCAACACAAATAAGCTAAATAATACCCAAAATTTCTTCATCTACACAAATTTAAACCAAAAAAAGGTGGTTAAAAACCACCTTAAAAAATATTTTAACTAATTATTAATAATCCCATTTTGTAAGTGGCCCAAGTACATCGTTAATATAAGCTCCTTCAAGAAGAACTAATACTGCCAAATAGCAAATTAAAAATACTGCGGTCCATACTACAGCTCTGCGTAAATTCTTTTTTTCGTCAGCCATATGCATAAAAAACCAAGTAATATAATAGGCTTTTACTATTGTTAAAACTATAAAAATTATATTTAAAGGACTCGTACCTAAAAACTTTGATAAGTACAAAGCATCGGGTTTAACAATTCCTAAAGCTACTTCAACAATGGTTACAATTGAAAGTATTATAAATACTTTCCATATTAATTTAGTATGTGATTTATGCTCTTGTGCGTGTGCCATTTTTGTTATCTTTTTAAATTAAATTAGATAGAAGAAAGTAAATACAAACACCCATACTAAATCTACAAAGTGCCAATACAGCCCTACTTTTTCAACCATTTCATAGTGACCTCTGCGTTGATATGTACCTATTAGTACATTAAAAAATATAATAATATTGATAAGAACTCCTGAAAAAACATGGAAACCGTGAAATCCAGTTATAAAGAAAAAGAAATCGGCAAAAAGGGTTTTACCGTATTCATTTACTTTTAAATTTGCACCTTTTACCACTGCTTTGGAATTATTTAAATAAGCCATAGCTTTTTCACGAGGTATAATTGTTTTTTGCCTTGTTGATAAATCAATTTGTTCGGTTCTAATAGTAATATCGGTATTGGCTTTAAAACCTTCCATAACCTGCGTTAATGAAACCGGAGGTAAGGCTGCTTCTTTTTTAAACCAAATTCCCTTATCCTTGGTATGCTGAACTCTTTCAGAATGCGAAGGGGCAGCAAAACTTTCTAAAGTAATTTGATGACCTGAAGCATCTACAAATTGAATAATTTTTCCATCGTTCAACTGTACAGCTCCATAAGATCCTTTAATAAAATTTTTCCATTCCCAAGCTTGAGAACCTAAAAATATTAAACCTCCAATAATGGTAAGTAACATATAAAAAGATACTTTTTTCTTCTTCATTTGATGACCGGCGTCAACGGCCAGCACCATTGTTACAGAAGAAAATATAAGTACAAATGTCATTAATGCCACATAGTACATTGGCGCATGCACTCCATGCAAAAATGGAAAGTGCGTAAATACTTCATCGGCAATTGGCCAAGAATCTATAAATTTAAAACGCATTAATCCGTAAGCTGCTAAAAACCCTGAGAAAGTAAGTGCATCGGATAAAATAAAGAACCACATCATCATTTTTCCGTAACTTGCACCTAGTGGTTTATTATTACCACCCCCCCAAGAAGTACCGTTAGCTTTAGTAGCAATAGTTGCTTCCATAAAGTATAATTTTGATTTTTTTTATTATAGTATTGTCAAATATATATAAATTTTATTATCTAATAAAATAGAAAAAGAAAAATAGGTAAACCCATAAGACATCTACAAAGTGCCAAAAGATGGCTCCTAACTCTAAACCTAGCAAATCTTTAGATGAATATTTTTTATTGAAATGATTAAAAAATACTACTAAAAGCACTACAATTCCTGCGGTAATATGTACAAGATGTGCTCCTGTGATTCCAAAGATAAAGGATGATTTTACCGTGCTTTGTTCACCTGTAAAATACAAACCTGTATTCATTAATTCAGAAAAACCTAAAAACTGAAAATACATAAATCCAATTCCTAATAATAATGTAGTTACCAGAAATGCTGAAGTTAATGTTCTATTATTTTTTTTCAGAAATCTTCTTGCTAAAATAAAAGTAATACTACTTAACACAATTAATACCGTACTGGTGTAAAAAGCAGCTGGTAAATCAAACGAAACCCAATCGTAACGCTTTCTACTTACTACGTACGCACTCGTAAGCCCCATAAACATCATAGTCATACTTACCATTGAAACCCACAACATTGGTTTTGCCGATTTTCTTTTTGCCTTATTGTATTCCTTTTCTAATGATTGTTTCATATTTAATGTAAAAATTTATCAACTACATAAATTACTTGTACCAAAGTTATATATAAAACACTTGACAACATTAACTGTCGTGCTTCTTTGTTTGTTTGAAATTTATATAACTTAAAAGTATAAAATAGCATTTTTCCACCTAATAGTGCTAAAATAATTGCTGTTATAGGGTAAATATAAAAACTTCCTGTTAATTTTAATACTGGAAAAACCGAAACTATAATTAAACAAACTGTATATATCATAATTTGAATAACGGCCTTTTTATTTTTTTGCCCCATAGGCATTAAATTAAAGCCTGCTTTTTTATACTCGTCAAATTGTAGCCAGGCAATTGCCCAAAAATGTGGAAATTGCCAAAAAAACTGAATTAAAAATAACATTCCGGGCTCTATTGAAAAATCATTTGTTGCCGCCACCCAGCCTAACATAAAAGGAATTGCTCCTGGAATTGCTCCAACAAATATTGCCAACGGGGTTACTGATTTTAATGGGGTATATATGCTGGTATATAAAAAAATTGAAATTGCCCCAAATAAAGCACTTTTAGGATTTATAGCGTATAGTATTGTCAGTCCCACTATGGTAAATAAAATTGCCACTACCAAAGCTGTAGAAACATGCATTCTTTTTGCAGGCAAAGGTCTGTTCATTGTTCGCTTCATTAAAGCATCAGTATCCTTTTCAATTATTTGATTAAACGCATTTGAAGCACCTACCATTAAATAACCACCTATTGCTAGAAGTATTAAAATGGTAATATTAATTTTTTCAACACCTAATAAATAACCAGCTAAAGAAGAAAAAACTACACTTAACGACAATCCTACCTTAGTTAATTGTTTAAAATCTCTAAAAACAGCTTTGAAATTCATCTTGTTATGAATAGTATTTGATGTTACTTGCATTCAATTTAATTAAGTTAAATGCAAATATATTTTTTTATTGCAGATTTACAACTTAATATCTAGATGATTAGAAAAATAATTAAAATAATTTTTATAAAATCCTTTGCGATTAGAAGAATTGTTTTAAATTTGCACTCGCATTTGGAAATAAACAGATGCACGTTCATTAAAAATATGACTGCGAAAGTAGCTCAGGGGTAGAGCATCACCTTGCCAAGGTGGGGGTCGCGGGTTCAAATCCCGTCTTTCGCTCTACA
>ERZ1046740.274-NODE-274-length-45326-cov-6.202205_pt1 | contig 45326 bp, 38 predicted proteins | sample MGYA00383093_ERZ1046740 | MGnify/ENA primary metagenome ERZ1046740 (study PRJEB29581, sample SAMEA5548363) | metagenome | biome: marine; feature: coastal; material: water | depth 25 m | study: Short-term variability in the microbial, nano- and picoplankton... | reverse complement strand
TGCACCAGGAGTCTTACATTTTGCTTCGAGAAGTAGTTTCCACTTTTCAAACATAACTTTTATCCCACGTAAATCTTAAGAGGTGTTCCGCGTATAGCCTTTCTGGAATCCTCGACCATCTTTGCTTGATTCTCTGCCACTTGATTATAAGTAAGCTCGTCAAGAACAGTTTTAAGCTCTTCTCTGAGCTTTTCTTGCTCCTCTGTTGCCTCTGAAATGAGGTCTTTCCCATCCAGGGTCACATCTTGTCCTGAGAAGGGGAGGCTATCCAATTTGGAGCGCACCCGTCCAAGCATCCTTTTAGCCACAGAAAAGCCATATCTACGAATCCACTGCTTGCCAATTGAGTTGATGCTTGTATATGGTACGTTAGCAAAAGGAAGTGTATTCATATTGTTGATACCAGAAGTGCCAGTTTGGCGATCAGCCTCTTCAACCCAAGCATCTGCTGGGACATAAAATCTAAAATAAATCTTATCTGGATACAATGAAGCTTCTGGAGTTGGAAATATTCTCAACCTATTATTAATCACATCATAAGAGTAGTGTGAAGTTCTTGTATATAAAGAGTCTTCAAACTGCATGGCCTGCAACTTATTTTGCCAAGTTGGAACAATCTCATATGTAGAGCGGTCTGAGTATTGTCCATAATCCATAAGGTTCCCAACAACATTCAAACCACCATAGTATGAAAAGAACCTCCACATAGTTCTTGGAGTCTTATAATATACTGTTTGAATAACAATTCTTTTATTTCCAATATCAAGAGTTGGATGGCTATCAGACACTAGAGCCTGTAGATCGTATTCTTGCTGTCTTACCACCGGAGTAAAAGAACCTGTGTGAATTTGAGCGTCGCCACCGAACCCGCCTTCTCGTCCAAGTCCAATTCCGACTCTTTTTGGGTGTGGCATTTCAAACCTTGGATACTTTAACTCGACATTAATGTTCTCAAGGGAATCGCCTGATATTAATTGTCCTGTATGATCAAAACTTCCTGTAGTGTCTCCAAGAAGACTCGGGAGTGCATTTTTTGCTTGATGAATATTAACAAGATAACTATATTCCACAACTGCTTCTTCATATGCTTCGAAGACCATATCATTAACAATTTCGATATCAAGAACATCGCCACCCAATCTCTTATATGTATAAGATACCTGATCCGCCGCTCCTGATAAAAAATATTGATTTGTTGCATAAGCGTCTGCTTTAAAAGCATAAGCAGCAGCCTCCGCAGGCGTTGCTGAAGCTGATAAAATTGTGGTACTTGTTGTACTCGCTGGAGTTAATATTGGTTGTGACATCTATGGTCCCTCTTTTATAACTAGATCATTCTAAATATTTATATTCAAATCTAAAGTCTGGCTTAAGTTTTTGGATAGCAAAAATAACGTCTCTAAGAATTGCTTCTTGGTCCTGGACATTTTCATATAGCACACGAAGTGTGTGAAAAAACTTCTCGATCTCAAATTTATCAGAGTTTTGGAAAGTTGCGATAATAGGCGTGAACTGTTTTGTAATGACTCTTTCTGGGTCTTTATAGTGTTTGGCTACAAGTGTCCTCAATTTATGATCGGATTTTTTATAAGCCTCAAGTTCTGCACCCTGGTATTCTATCAGTTTATTTACTATGTCTTCTTTGGAATCTGAAAATGAAAAATCTTTTCCATGAAAACTAAAAATTTCTTTTTCTGCATTAAAATCGATAGCAAAAATGCTACCTTCCCTTATGTTATAACACCTAGCTCTAAGATAAGAAGGCTTGGACGTTATAGCCTTAACAATTTGTTCAATAGCAAAGCCACCGAATTCACTATAAACGTCAGTATTCATAGTAGTTTTAGCTCTACCTGACGAATTTGGTATACAGAAAAGAATATCATTTGGAAATCCTGGGAGTGGGTTTTCAACATCAAATTGAAGAGAATCTCCAACGTTTCCTCCTTCAAAATATCGTACCCGCCAAGGCATCCCTAATTCTCTGGGATATAATCTATCCTCCGGGAGGTCAGCAAAACTTGAATAGAAATTATAATTCAAGTAGTTAGTGTATTCTTCTGATTCTTCAGCAATAGTGTATATTTTTCTAAAGTGAGCAAACAAATGTTCAGTGCCTTTTACGTCGTCCTCAAGTGGGTGGTTGTCAAGGCTATAATTTGGCACATGCTCTAATCCAAAGAAGTTTTTGAATAGTTTGGAAGGAGGTGTATCTTGATAATCACCACCAGCTAGTTTTAGATCTTCTTCATCTGGTAAGCCTGCCTGAAAGACTTCTTTCTGTAAATCTCTAAGAATTATTGTTATTTCTTTTAGAAACTTCGCCCGAACAGTTTCGCCTATCTCTGTAAACTTATTTGAATAAATTCGAAGCTCTGGCACGCCAAAATCTCTTGCAGGTTTTCCATTTTCATAATGAACAATTCTTCGGATTCTGAATCTTGCACCTGGAACAAGCTTACCTTTCGAGATTTCGTCTTCCATGTTTTGGTTATCTGGGCGATCTTTATCAAAGAAGATTTCTTCTTTGCTCCTTTCCCAATTGCTATTAACCCTGTTAAGCACATCATATTGGTCTGAGTTGATTAAATATACGACAGCACCGCCACCTTTCGCATCAGCTACTGCGCATCTAAAATATCCTTGTGATGGGGAATGGCATGATGTAATACCATCATGATCGCCCATTCTTAGGACATCAATTGGGTGTTTTGAAAAGATATAGACAAACCCAGAGTCTTTAGTTGATTCACCATTGAGATCTTTAAGTGCTTCTTCTGAGTTTTTATTCCACCAATCTAACATTGTTTGATACTTTTTTATTAGATGACTTTCGCCACCAAAGTTCTTAAACTTTTTCATAGCCGATTTCGCTTCATCTTCATGTTTTTTATTTCTTGCAAGCCATTCTCTTTTCTTAACCATTTCCTTCTCTAATGCGCCTAGTTTTTGTTTCATAATTGATGCATTATATAATTGTGGATTATCGATAATGTAATCAAGCTCTTCAATAACAAACCCGATAAGAGCAAGAGCTTTCTCTTCTTGAGTTTTTGTTTCTGCATAAACTTCATAATTATCTTTAAACGCACCAAGAGCGATATGGTCAAAGAAAGCAAAAACTTCGTATAATTCTTCTCTATTGATTTCAAAAAATTGTATAATGGCACCTTCCGCTCTTGCATTAAAAGGAACACCAGCATCCCGCTCTAGGGTTGCCCTCGACCCAGGATACCTTAAAGTATTAATTGCGTTATCTCTAAGATCTTGCGCAACTCTCCTGAGTCCTCTTCTCAAGTCCGTCAATTCTCTAAATTCGTTGTCCATGTTTTCACGAATTGCCAGCAGAGGCTTAGACACCCTAACAAGATCTGTTAAGTGCTTACCAAGTTTTTTACTTTTAGTTTCACTATTTTTAGTATATTCATTATAATACCACCAACTAGAAATTCCTTTTTTATCAATCTTAAACCATGAAAGTATATTTTTCCATACAGGGTGTGTTAAGCCAAGACTAACTTCTGACCGAACAGCAAACCTGTTTTTATCACCAAAGATATCTACAAGATAGTCTTCAAGGTATCCTTTATCCATTCTAGAAACAACTTGTTCTAGTTTTCGGTTGTTACCCTTAATTTCACTTATTAGCTTTTTTTTGTTTTTGATTGTTAATTTTAGCATTGAAGTCCTCTAGTGATATAAATAGTTTGCTAGGAGCCCTAATACAAGAAAAGCCCCTTGGATTTCTCCAAGGGGCTTTTCTGTTAGTTTATCTTAGATTATACTAAGTCTTGCACTACAACAAGGCCATACATGTCAGGACGAACCATCTTCTTAGCGTAACGAGTCATCATACCCTTGCGTGGTACGAAGTCCTCTGTTCCGAAGATAGTAGGTGTAGTCTGTAGTGGCACGTAAGGTGCGTATACAAAGCCAGACTCTAGGAATGACTTACCTTTACGTCCTACCAGAATTACGTTACGGTAGAAGTAAGGGTCAACATACACATCCCACTTGCGTGAAAGTGAACCAACCTTCTCTGCACCAACGGAGCCACCCTTGAGGTCTTCCATGTTTACAGTTGCTCTGAATCCACTAGTGAACTCAAGAATGTTAGCAATCTCAGGTGAGGTTACTAGGAAGTTAGCTCCACCGCGAAGTGTCTTTCTGTGGATACGTGCAGACACATCATTGATTGTCTCAATAAGAGTCTCGTACCATTCTGACACGTTACCTGTGAAGTCAGGTGGCGCAGTAGCTGATACAACAGATGCACCAGTTTCACGATTCAGGAAGTTACCAGCATGACGACTCCAGTAAAGAGTTCCGCCAGTTCCACCGGAAACAAGCTCGTTAAGGATTTCTTGGTCGATTTCAAGAGCAACGTGCTCTGAAAGAATACCAGTTAGCTCAACTTCAGCATCGATGTTGTGGTAAGCGTTAATGTCTTGAGCAAGCTCAGGAGTCCACTTAGCCTTCAACTTCTTAGTCTTAACGTCTACCGAGATAGAGTCAAGCTTAATATCGATTTCCGAGATGGTATCGTTGTGGTATGGTGCAGAATCTTCTGCATCACCAGCTACAGATGCGGAACCCGCCCCTTCTTGGACTAGAAGTTCGGCTAGAACTGAACCTACTGAGTTACCATCGGCCCATGAATCCTTACGTGAGAACTTAAGTGTATTACCTAAGCCAGGGTTACCAGCAACATTAGCAGCAACCAATCCACCAGCAGTAGTGGATTGTAGATAAAAAGTAATCTTCGTATCTTCATCTGAAAGTGTAGTTGCTGTAGCATCCCAGGCACCCTTGTGAGTTAACCTACGAATAACCTTAGTCTCAGTAGCTCCAAGATCTCCGTCAACAGGAACACGAACGTCGGATGTTGTACTTGAAGATACTAGGTCAATAGTAACTATGTTGTTACCATCAATCTGAGCCATCTCAGCAGTAGATAGGGTAACAACTACAGCAGCGATAATATCGCTTGGTGTTGAACCTAGAACATCAGGATCATAACGAAGAACTTTCTTGTCAAGATCTGATAGAGCGCTAACAATAGTCTCTGTTCCAAGGAGAGCGACATTCTGGACGTTGGTGTCTGTTGCACCCGCATCAATACTACCAGTACCAGTTGAAAAGCCGTTGTTAAGGCCATAGAAAGAAGTCTCAGCGTTATCACCTGAAAGGTCAACACCGCCAGTGATTCCCTTACCAACTACGCCACCACCGAATAGTGATGCACCGGCAACTGCGCCGTTGTGTAGTTTGTCAGGTGTGTTACCACTGTAGACAAAGTCTAGGAAGAAGATAAGACCAGATGGAAGACTCATTGGTTGAACCGAGACTAGCTCGTTTGCAATAAGACCACCGAATACCCTACGGACGATTGGGAACGCAACTGATGCGAAACCTTCTACGTCACCGGCACTCATTGAGGAAGCTTCGCGAAGAAGTTCCTTAGCTTGGTTCTCTAATAGAACCGACATGTTAATTTTGCTTCGCTCTGTTGAAAGACCTTCTAGCAAGCCGACTTTCTCCCATTTCTTGATGAGAGCTGCGCCTTCTGCCTTACGGTCTGTATGTACAACATCACGAGTTAATGCTTCTACGATTGTACTCATAATAAATTTAACTCCTTAAAGTTGGTTAGTTAGATACCCGCTAATTCTTTCCATCGAGTATTACGATGGTTTGTCTTTGGCGGCTCTAGAGGTTGTTGTCTAGATTTAATTGACAACAATGGTGAAGCTCTCTTATCCATGGCCTCGCTAAGTGATTTCGGTTCGGAGCGTACTCGTCTTCCTTCCACTGTGCTTTGAAGCGTTTCGTAAACGATTTTCGCTTCTTCACCTGACTTCGCTCTTTCAATAGCCTCGACAATCTGCTTTCGCTGTCTTGCATTCAAGGTCCTATCTTCTAGAACTTGGTTTTTAAAGAACAATTTCTTGCTCTCTGATTGTAACATATTGAAATTAGCTTTAAGTGACTTTACAGTTTTATTGCTTTTTTCATAATTGTTCGTTATAGTAACTAGTTCCTTGTTTACCATTTTCATAGCTTCAACTAGTTTTTTAATATCTTTCCTAAGATTATCGTTAGTTTTCATAGTTTCTGCGAGCTTTTGACTCTTAACACGACTTTCTTTTTTGATTGTTTTATTTTTGTTTTCCAACTCTTCTGCTTCATCACATAGTTGTGAGAGCATTAAGTTAATCTCGTCTTCTTCATTATTAGAGCCGAAGGGAGCATGTGGAGTTTTTACATTTTGGTAATCTACTTCAACGCCTTCTTCTTGGACTTCTTCTTTATCTTCTTCTTCTTTATCTTCTTCTTTGTCTTCTTCTTCTTTATCTTCTTCTTTGTCTTCTTCTTTGTTGTTTGGATCAAATATCCTGTCTTCGGTTACGCCATCAGCGCTTTCATTCAGGAAGCTTCCGCCGTTCTCGCCTTCACCAGAGTCATCATTATCATGTCCCCATGGGCTTTTTTGACCAAATTCATTCTCGGAGGTTCCGAACTCTTCTTCTCCAATGTTATCTAAGTCAATCTCAATCATCTCATCTTCGCTAGGAAAAGTTGTGCTTCCGATTGTTTCACCGTCAAGAGCAGCAAGTGGAAGTGAAGGCGTGCTATCGCCATCATCACTAGCACCAATTTTTTTTCCACCGACTTCACCGTCGCCACCGTCGCCAAACTCGATAGGCCCACCAGCATCACCACCAGCTTCTCCACTCATATCGTTCATGCCGCCTAGGTCGTCCATACCGCCTAGGTCTTCATCCTCGAAAGGGGTTTCATCTTCATTAAGAAGACTCTTCTGAAGAAGCTCCTCCATAACATTTTTTACTTTAGAAGAATATTGCTCGATAATATCTTGCTCTGCCTTTTCTTTGGCAATTCTTTTTAGTTCTTCTACATCTATTATCGCTTGGCCTAACATTGAAGACATTAATATTTTCTCCTTAAATAACTATTATAAATAGTTAACAAAATCTTTAATTCCACAGAACTATCCAATTCCAACTGAGCCTGACCAGTTTTCAGGTAGTCTACTCGCAGGGATTCCGGTTAAAGCGGCTATTACACTAGCTGATGCTGGGATAGTTCCACTGTCTGATAGTAAGAATACACTTGTGCATCTTACTGAAGAGCTGTAAGATTCTCCATTTGCAAGAGTAAAGTAATACTTCTCGCCAAGAGCGTCAAATACTCCGTTTTCACTAAACCCAACGCGCAAATCTACGCTTACTCCACTGGTGTTTTTAATTACAATTTCTTTAGTTACATTTGGAAATGAAATTTGTGTTGGTGCTGAAGAGTTTATCGCACAAGCGATTGAGCTTGAAGCAAACGGAACTCCACTAACTTGGTAAGAACCAACATTTCCAAGACCAACTCTTACTTGTATATGACTATCTGGCATTTGCTTCAGTCTCCTCTCTTAATTTCTTAAGAACTTTAATTCTTCTTAGTTTACGCTTGCGCCTCTTCTCCGAGGGTTTTTCGTAATACTTACGATCTCTTAACTCTTGCATCAATCCTTCGTTCTTGACTTTTTTCATGAACCTTCGGATTACTCGAAAGCTGTCACGTCCGTGATTAATAACTTCAACGTTAACAGGTGCTTTCTTATGTGTTTTTCTTTCGTTACTCAATTAGTCCTCCAACCTTTTAGCGATTTCGCCCCATTTATTTCCGAGTAGTTTATCAAGCGCGTCGATGTTGATACCTTCATCATTAGGATCAATGCCTGCAAGTGGGCTTGGAGCAGTTAAACCACCACCACTTCGTCCTTCGCTGACGACACCCTTTGTTTTGAGAGGTGCGGTGCCCTCAAAGAAACTTCCCATTCCTGATTTCTCAAACTGGTTTCGTGCTCTTGAGGAAGTTACTTCTCTTGAACCTTCATTTCTAATCTTACGAATCATAGCCTCACTGGCTTCTCTAGTTTCTCTAACCTGTACACCTTCTGGGAGTTCTTGTCTCCTCGCCTGGGTTTTGTTTCTTGATTCAGTAAGGACAGGGCCGGAAGCAATAGCGACTTCTCTAATAATAGAGGATAGAACGCCTTCTTCAAATAGAAGTTCTGCAATCAATTCCTTGATAATCGGCTTCATCATCATCTTCATTTTAGCTCTTTTAATGGTCATTATTTATTCCATGAACGCAATACGTTATTTAGGGCTCTATTGATTCGGTCCCCTTTATTATCTATTGAAGGAACTTTCCCTTCCTTGAGCATGTAAGCACCAGCCGTTGAAGGTTCTGAGACAAGGTCAAAACATACTAATTGGTAATCATCTTGAACATAGGTCTTACCATTCTTCTGAGTTGTAGAACCAAGTCCTCGTGATGAGATTGAAAGCATTCCGCCACTTCTTACGATACCCTGGGCGTTTCTGCCTGTATCAGTATCCATTAGCTTAATCTTACCAATGACTTCTTTGCCTTTCATCTCAATATGAGTTACGAAGTGAGAAGCTTTTTGTAGTTCTACAATAGGACTATCAGGGTGGTCTAGTTCACCATAGGAGCGATGCTCTTTTACGAGTTTCTTATAGTTCTCAACTTCACGCTCAAGAATCTCCATCGGGTAGACTCGCCCATTTCCATTCTCAGCATCTGCTCTCTGCATAACACCAGTTAGATACATAACGGAACCATTAGCCACTTCAAGCTTTTCAGCTTCGGTTAGTAGCTCTGGGTGGCTATTATCGAACACTCGATATTCTGTAAGTACAAACTTATTACTCATCTGACATCCCTAGTAAGATAGCAACCTGCTCGTTGCTCATGATCTTGATAGCCTCGCTAAGAAGTTCTTGGGTTTCGATTTGTTCAAATTCGCCAAGCGACTCAAGTAAGGCTTCTTTGTTATTGCGGATTTCCGCATGAAGGTTCTCTGTCTCTTCTTTGATCAACCTTCTTAGGTCAGAGACTTTTAGTTTGATTTTGGACATTCACTTCTCCAGCGGGCGTTACCCGCACGATATAACAACCTTTTTTACAAAGCCTTGGTGGTTGAAGGAACCATTTTATCTCTACATGATTATTCATTGTTCTTCCTTATAAATAGTTTATTGTTTGCTTAAATCTATTTTTATTCCATCATCATCGAATACTCTATCCAATACATAATTAATACCAGCACTTATGAAAGCATAGACAAATAAATGTGGTAATGACAGTATAGGGAATATACTAATAGTGTATAAAAATAAATATCCGAACCATCCGGTATGAAATCCCATACAAAGAGGACACTTAAACAGATTCCAATCAGGACGAATTCTATCAAAAATAGAGCCGTATAATAATATTTGTGTTAGGCCAAAGGTAAATAATATAAATTCAATCATAAACATATCTTACTACTGATCCGATCAGTAGTTTCGTAATAAAAACCTGCCATTAAATACCCTCACTTGGTACTTGTTGATAGCCAACCGACTCAACCCATTCCCATGGATCTTCTGTTGTTAGATGTGCCCACTCTAAAGCACCGAAAACCACTTCATGCCCACTAACTTCCCCCAAGTAGCACTCTTTATTATCAGAAATCCTGCGAACTCTTACATGAGCCATATCTGTTCGTCCTGCTTTCATATCTCTACTACTTCTAATAAATACGGTTCTCATATTATATACCTGCTTTTTCCATTAATAATTGGGAAATTAAAACAATATCCTCATCCGACGCGATGCTCTTTAGAACTAAAACTTCTTTAACCAAACCCTCCAAGGGCCTCTCTAATCCTCCAGAACCATCGGTTCGTGCTCCAATATATAAGTTATCATTAGAAAAATTTCCAACCATACCAGTTCCGACACCCTCGTTATCTGGTGTTATGTTCACGCTATTAAAAAACCCTTTTGTCTGACTCAAGGCAGAAAGCGACGAATCTATAGTAAACGCTATTACTTGTGGCCCATAGGTAATACCATCCCAACGAGTATCTTTGTACGCCGAGCCCGTACCCGTACCCCCGGCACAATATATCCACCCACCTAGAGTATTAACAGCAAATAACGAGAATCCATGTGTGCTGGCGTAATAACGCCCATGTTCCAAAACCACATGGAAGCCATTGCCTATAGAACTTGGTATATCAACCACGGAGAATACCGTGATCTTATCAGTATCACTTAAATCAAGCGGTAAAACCAACGCTTCGCCAACATTATCAAAATAAATAGCGGGTTTATTACTCCACCCAGTGGCTTTATATTCAGGCTTTTTAGATTCTGTATCTTGAATCGCATTATTGCCATTTCTAGAATTCCATAAATTTAGTTGGGCTAAGTTGGGTTCTTGAATATCATCAGTATTCAACCAAAGAACCCCCTCGTTATTAGCAAGAAATGAAGCAATTTTTACATTTGCACTAGCATTAGCGTCCCACATGCTTGGTGGAAAATCCAAGCCTTTTTTATTACTGAACCCTGCCATTATTCATATCCTATATAAGATGCCGTAAGGCTTAAAGTTTGGATCGATTGTTCCCTTTTCTTCTGAATGTGGAACCTCACCTAACTCTGTTGAATCATTATCTTCTGGTTCCAAAAACATGTTGTCAACGTCTTCTTGGTACTCATCAAAAGTCTGATATTTACTCTTGTCCTTTTCTAAAAATCTTTTTGTTGTCAGCAACACAACCTGTAGAGCATCTACTTGTTTGTTTACTGGATAGAACGCCTCAAGAGAGCCATATACAGAACCGCCTCTCACCGAGTCATATACAATAACACCTTTGTCCTTTAAAAAATCAAAATATCTTTTCTGAACATAAAATGAATCAGTGCTCCTATTCTTCTTCGGTAAGGTAAGGATCTTATTCTTAAAAGGAATAATAATGATGTCTAGATGCTTATGATCATAAATTATGATACTGCCGTCTAGGGTCTTTCTCGCATTGAGCTTAATTTTTAGGAAAGCACCTTTAATATCAACAACAATATCAGGAGCCTCGGATTCAGTTGGGCCTCCGAGGGCATCTACTACGTTCTTGTTTATGGTTACTTGTATTGCCATTAGCTAGTAATTTCCTTTGCTAGATCTTGCATATGCATTATTGTTGAAAAGTCTTCTTTTGTATATTCTTGCTTCCCACGGAAGCTCTCTAAGATATTCAACACCTTCATAGAGTTCTCAAGCATGTTAGAATCAGCTTTCACTTCTTCTAGTTTCAAACCATCACGAACGGTTTTTTTGATCTTGTCCAGTTGTTCATTTAGAAAAACTTTAAACTCAATAGTATCTAGTCTCTCGTTAATAAAAAACTTTACCATTTCTTTCTGCTCTGGAAGCATTGCATTGTATTTCTTATTATATGATTTTGTGTAAGACTTAATTACAAGTTCATCTACTGCTTTCTGTTTTGTTTCTTTCTTTTCAACTACGCCAGTCATCTTTTTCAAGATTCTTCGCTCCATCAATACTTTTGAACTGATTGAAGCTGAGTCGTTGAATATATGATTCAACGACGCAATAAATTTATAGTTAGGAACATGATTAGAATAAACATTAGCGCCTAGCTCTTTATTGATTTTAGAGATAAGATTGCTGTTTACATTAAATGATTCTTTACGATCAAGATTGGCAAAAACTCTCTTACACTCGTGGATGACTTTTTCTGCATCGATAGGGTGCATCCCTTTGGCTTCATTAATCGCCTTATAAGCTAGCAACTCTTTACCGAGTATACTGTTTGTATTAAAGTATTCTAAAATAATATCTTTTATTAACTTAGCTCGTTTTTTATCGTTCTTGATAGAAGCTTTGACCATTTCTCTGATTAAAGCTTCGTAAAGAAAAGCGGTATTTCTTTTCTTATTGTGTCGTATCTTCATCTTTATGATTCTCCAGAATATCCTCTTGACGCTGTTCTAGCTTCAAAAGCTTACTATAAATAGTATCTTTACTCTCCATTAATCCATACTGAACTCTACTAAAGTTTTTTGTAGTTGTTGCTCTTGGAAGAGAGGTTTTCGTACCACTCATAGCTCTATAATTCTTTTCACGAGGACCCGAACTTTTCCTTCGATCTGAAATAGCTGGTTTATAATTCTTGCCTTTAGATCTTAAAGTAGTAGTATATCCATCAGGAACTCTTTTCGCTGGAGCTTCTTCACCAGGAGCTGCTAGTAAAGGACTCTTTTCTTCCTCAGCAGCAGGAGCGGTGTCCCCACCCATCTCTTCGGATCCCATCATTTCTGCTTCTTCTGCTTCTGGGCTTAATGTAGTTCCTGTGGCGAATTCGTCGCCAACTTCCCCACCTGCGCCTGCTCCACCAAGACTTGTGCCGTGACCACCACCTGCAAAGTTTGGTTCTTTTTCGATTGCAGCAATCTGCATCTCAAACTTCTTATCTGAAAATTTCTCGTAGTGGTTTCTTTCAAACTCATCGTCAGAAAGATTAAAGATATTACGAGCAACCCATGCTTCAGAAAAGAAACTTTCCTTGGCTGAGGAGCCTACTTCTAATTTGGTTCTCCAATGCTCAAGCTCTTGAAGTTGCGATAGTTTTGAAGGATTATTTAGAGATAGAGTAAATGAGATTACATCTTCACCTCTGTATCCAAGAGTAAATAAGTGAACGATTGCAATTTTTTCAAGTTGTGCAACTACATTTCTTTGTAATCTCTGGATCGTTCTTGCAAACCTAATATCTTTCTGGGATAAAGTTGAACCGTCCTCTCCACCATCGTCACCCATTGAAAGATAGGCCTTGGGAATCTTGATTGCAGATAGAAGCATATTCTTAAGATATTCAACATCTTCAATATGTGCAGTGTTCTGACCAGAAGGCAGGACATCGATTGAGTGCTCACTGCCTTCAACGAATGGTAGATAGATATCTTCTTCAACTCCCAGGGGATTATAACGTAAGTCAACACGGCCACTATCAGGATCCACAACTTGGTGTCGTTTAGTATTTGTGATAATACTCTGAACGAACTGCTCAACGTCTTCATCAGGGATACCAGACACGTTAATCTTGAACACACGCCTTTCTGGTGCCCTAACGATACGATACGCCATCATCGCATCTTCCATCATAGTTAACTGACGCCAGATACGTCTTGCTCCTTCAAGAACTGAGGTTCCATAAGGAGCATAACGATCATTTCCTAGGATACGAAAGTGAGCAATTTGCCAGTTTTCAAAAGTTAACCCACCGGCATTCCATTGAAACTGAACATAATTAGCATTGGTCTGGTCTTCGCCCTCAAGTCTTTCGATTTCTTCTGGTGGAAGCCCGATTACGTTTTTAACACCCATGTCATCATTGACATCTAAATACATGAAGAAATCTCCATTCTTGCACATAGTTCGACACCATTCGAATAGGTTATCATTAATATTTAGAACGTTGTAAAAAAGAACATCCAATACGTCTTTAATCTCGTCGTTTGGGCAATCAATCTTGAGAAGTTTAGCCAACTCGTTATGAGTCGTCATTTCATCAGCATAGATATCCATCGCTGAGTGTAGTAAGGGATAAAACTCCATTTGGTCAAAGTCAGAGTAACGCTCCGCTCTACCAATCTGGTTCATATGTTTTGTATTTAAGTTATCAAAAGCGTTGTATGCTCGCCTTTTAAATTTATAACCTTCAAGAGAACGAAAATCACTTCCATGTTTATCAAGCTTTCTCTTTTTATTGTTTCTTGGGACTTGGGACTTGTAGTTTACAAGCGGCCCGGAAAACATTTTAGTTAACTTTTTAAAAAGTGGTGACACTTCATTTTTCGGATTTTGTCTTTGATCAGCCATTATTTAAGTACCCATTTATATTTTGCTGCAATTCTTTGAGCTTCGGTATGTTGTCGATTAGAATTTCTTGCTTTGTATCCTACCATGCCAGGAATTGCAGTGTTAAAGGTTCTGTTTACAGCAAGGACAGCTCTCATCGCAGCAGTTTTTTTGTTTTTTAGAGTAGATGTAGTGAGCGCACCATTTTCTTTAACCCAGCAGATCATAGCAAGAGACATCATAAGATCGTCTTTCCTACCCTTAGCTGCCTGTGCCTTACCATTCTTCCAAATGAAAGCCTGCATTTCTTTCGTAACTCTTTCTGACCTAATCGTAATGTGATTATTTCTAACCATCTCTTCTAATTTACCTAAAGACAAGTTTCGAATAATCTCGCCTTTTTGCGAAAACCCTATTATACAACTAGACGAGCGTTTTGCTTTGATTGGATTAACATACTGGTAAGTGCTCCTATCTTGATAATAAAGGTTTGGATAGTTCATAGCTTCTAATTCTTTACAAACCGCCCAACCAAAAGTATTATTTTCTACAATTAATAAAGCATTGTTGTAATCAACACCAATATCAAACAGTAAGCGAGGCAGTTCTTCTTGTGCAACTTGTCCAGTAAATTCTGCAACCTGAACCATATTGCTAAGTTTTACGATTACTGCTGTTGAGTTGTCCCCACCATCTCCACGAGCAACGTCTGAAGAGATCAAATATGTCTCCCCATCTTCGGGTTCATCCCAGATCCAATAGTTGCCCCCAGGACCAATCTTCTTTTTAGGTGTCATTACTTGTTTTTTTTCAATTCTTTCACGATAGACTGGATCGATAAATGTGTCACCAGATAAGGAAAAATCACACTCATACTCTTGAGCTCTTTGCTTCGAACTCATGTTCTTAGTTTCGTGCTCGTACCATTCCTTTGTCTGTTCGGGGTGGACATACCATGGAAGTTTAATTGGGTTGAATAAATTCGCACCCTCCTCCGCTTCAACCCACTTTTCATAGAACCACCCTTGTGCGCCCTTTGGGGTGGCGATAGCAATACAGCTGCCTCCTCGTGTCAAGGTGGGTCCTAAAGACTCCCACATCTCATCTAGACCATCTACAACAGCAGCTTCATCAATAATTAGAAGAGACAAAGCCTCGGAACGCCCTGCATCAGGCCCAGTGGCAGATGCGTAAATGAAAGAACCGTTTCCTAGTTCAAATCTATGTTCATTCCTCTTAACGACTACTTCGTCTTTAAAAAAATCAGGAACAGAGTCATACATCTTGACAACTTTTCTTAAAATATTTGCTGCGACACCAAGCTTAGTAGCAACTGTCATAATTGCTTTTTCTTCATGAAAAAGCATAATCCACAGAACATACGCTGATGTGACAGTTGAGATCCCAAGCTGTCTTGATTTTAATACAATATTGAAACGATGGTCTGTTAAATCATCAACAACATCATTTTGAAAATCATACAGTGCTAATGGAATTAAACCAAGAAGAGGATGTGGTGCTCTAACAAAATTTGTAATAAAATATTTAGGGTCTTTACCACATTTAAGAAGCTCTGCTTTTTTCTGGGCTTTTGTAAGTCTGTAACTCATTTATTATCCAAGGTTTCTAAATAATTTATTGCCCTGGTTTTTAGCCATAGATTTATCAAAGGATTCTTTCTTCAGTGTTGAATACATATCCTTTACAGCATCCTCCCAGCTTTTTGTACCCTTACCTTGTTCCACTTCTTTGATGCCACCAATCTTATAGGAACAGTTAGCTTTAATACTGTTTCTTATTTTTGAAATTGGGTCAATTCGAATATCAACTTCGCCATGCTTAGTTAAAGTCAAAGTATCGCCAGTTATCTTCTTGTATTCCTTCTTAAGATAGGAAACAATAGATTTGAGGGTGCTCTCTGTCTCTGTCTTATACTTAGCAAGCCCCATTTGATGAATTTCTTTAATCTTAGCTTCTGTACTATAGTTAAGCATTAAGAGATTGCCAACAATCTTTAGACCGAAAGCATCCATGATCCTAGTATCTAGGATGACATCACCCTCTTCTCTTTTGAGCCCGACTTTTACGTCTTCGCCCTTTTCATCTTTGGCTCCATCATAAGCATTTGCTTCCGCTTGCTTGATGGCTTGTATGATTTCATATGTTGACTTACCCATTTATCTCTCTCCCATCGACATGTAAGTAAAAACAAGCTTCACACATGCCATATTTATTTAAATATAAATCGTCTCTAGTTTTCATCAAAAGTTTCCCACACGATGGACAACTTTTGATCTTACTCTTATTAAATAGTTTTTTCGTAACAAAAAATTCACCTATTTTTATCTTTGCTTCGTGCTTAGAAGATTCTTCTTCTAATTTACTTTCTTCTAAGTAATTAGCTTCCTTTTCTTCATTCCAGAAAGAAGCGGGATTTCTAGTTGCAAGATCTCCATACTTTTCTTTGATTGCTAGTTCAAGAGCTGCAATCCTATCTAAATCAATTTTTTTCATTATCAACCTTTATTGTTAAGTAAAATACCAGAAGAGTTAATCCAGCTCCAATTAATACTCCACCAGCGACATAGGTTGTGGCCTTCCATTCACTTTGGAGTTTTGATTCAAGCATTGCGATTTCTTTATCTTTAGATGAAATTCGAAACTTATATTTCTCTTCTAGCTTCTTGAGTCTTATACCACAAATAGCTAAGTCTTTTTTACAGGTAAGCGTTGCTTTTTCTACGGCAACTTCTCTCTCCATCTCAACAAGTTTTCTGTGGCTTCGAGCCCTGTCTAAAAGTTCGGCGTTTGCCTCGAAGTCATATAGAAGGCCTGAGTATGGTGCTGTTTGTCCTTTTTGAATACTCCCAACCTTTCCTTGACCGAAAACAGGTGTGGTGATGAAACTACAAATAATAATTACAACAAGAACTTTTCTCATTCTATCTCCGTAACAGTAAATCCAAATTCATCAGCAATCTTTTTTGCCATCTCATCGGGCTCATCTTTGGATTCTTTGACAATCTCCTTGATACGTTTCTTATGCTCACGTTTCAAGGTTTCTTTCTTCTCTACAAGCTTTTTTTCTACTAAAGAGATCTGTTCACTGGTGTGTTTTTCAACCTCAAGTATTTCTTTTACCTCCTCGGCGTGAATACTTTCAAGTTCCTCCAGTTCTTTCTTTGCAATGTCTTTCTTTTTCGTATACAAACCAGCCAAACTATAAGGTTTATATTTGGATAAAAAAAAGGCAAGAACTACCAATGGGAAAACCCACCAATAATTCTTGCCCAATATTGCTAACTTCTTAGCCCAATATTTTAATTTTATAAGCCACATTAGAGAGACTCTGCCTTTTTCGAAATAACTCTCTTGCCGGCATCTCTGGCTGCTTTGAACCAGAATGGGGCCATTAAGCCGCCGACAAAGGCTGAACCGCCGGCTACCATATAACCAATACCCACCACTTCAAGGGAAACAAGTCCCGCGAGGACGGCTGCCAAAAGAGCTACTCCTACTTGGATTGCTAATAAAACCCAAGCTTCTTTATAATCAGAATAGTTTCTTTCTTCATCATAAGCATTTAATACTTTTGTAAGCCTCCAAGATAAAGCTCCTCCGACAAGATTTCCACATGTGAGAAAAATTAATATAAGTATATATGGTATTTCCATTTTCTTACTCCTAAGTTAAAGTAGCGAATCCCTCCGAATTTTTGTTCACATTTATTACAGTGTCAACAACATCTTTTAATTCGTCTACATGAGTAATTAGTAAGATTATCTTGAAATAGTCCTTGAGCATCGTTAAAAGATCAGAAAACTTCAACATATTATCCTTATCTAAAGCAACTGCTGGTTCATCAAGGATAAGCATATTTGGTTTAGCAATCTTAGTTAGGGATGTTAGAGCTATCCTAATTGCCATTGAGGCCAGAGTCTTTTCCGCACCGGAGCCAGATTCGATACTTCGCTCTACTTGCCCAGGGTGTTTAATCTTAATTTCTAGATTAGGACCATCAATTACAAAATTACAAGTAAAGTCTACAATAGTAGATAGAGCTTCGTTGATTCTCTGATTGATTAGAGAGAGATGCTTCTTGATTAGCAATAATGGAATGCCAGTGCTGTGAGTAGCTGCTGAATATATTTCCAGGGCTTTTGATTCTTGACTGAGCTTTTCATAAGTTTCAAGGCTAGCCTCTTCGGTTTCGATCCTAACCTCAATTCTTGCAAGTTCTCTAGAAATAGAAATTATCTCGTTATCAGTTTGCGCCATCTTCAGTATTTTCAAAGTCTTTTCAAGAGCCTCTACTTTGCTAGAAGTCTCTTCATTGAAGAGAATACTCTCCTCGTTTGCTGTCAACTCTACAAGCTGCTCCTTAATTCTTTCCTGTTCTAATGCCGAAGCTTTAATATCCTTCTCCTTGTTTTCAATGACAAGATGCTCTGTTCGGATGCGAGCATTAGTGTCATTAATACAGGAAAAAAGAGATTTTCTCAACTCTAAAGAAGATTTTGCACCCTCTTGCGAGTCTAGTTTCTGTTTCTTTTCTTCAATCTCTGAAATCAAAGCTTCAAGGCGAATTATACTTTCTTCAACCTCTGAAATTTTAGCTACATTATTAGAAGCATTTTTTACAAATTTACAACTAGAATGTAGTTTTTTGTCACAAGGAACACCACATAAAATCGTTTTATCTTTAACAATATTTGCTTGGTCAACTAGGGCTTTGTCTAGTTTTATTCTAGCTGCTTTTAATTCAAGCTCACTTGTCTCATGTTCTAAAAGAACATTATTGAGATTGATTACGTCGATTGAGTCCATTGTGGTTTTCGACTCTGCTATCTCATCCTTCCAGCTATCTATGTAAATACGATACTTTTCAACAGCATTTTCAAGATTTTTTTGATACTCCTTAGCAACTCGGAGTTGTCGATTTAATTCTTTTCTGTTAAGGAGCTTCGGGACTGGCTTCATGCCTGCATTAATCTTTATAATATCGTGAGATAATTCTTCAATATCCTTTGCTCTCTTATCATTTTCATTTTTCTTAGAAAGGAAAAGAGCTTCTTTCCTTAAGGATTCATCCTTAAGGCTTTTAATAGAAGTATTCAAATCTTCAAGGTTATATTTATTAACTTGCTTCTTGGCTAGGTTAAGCTCTTTCTTCGCTAACTTATGAACAGGCTCGAAAGCATCAAGGCCCAGGAATCTTGATAGAATCTCACGACGCACCGTGTTCCCTTGACTAATGAAATTGAACGGATCTGACTGAGAAGATAACGTTGTTAATAGAAAATCATCTTTCGTGCCAAACATTCTAGATAGAAGTTTATCAGTGTCTCTCTTAGAGAGTTCATTAAGAGTCTTTCCGTCACGAGTAACAGTCAGAGTCGATTTTGTTTCGTTGAGAATATTTCCTGATTTATCTTTGCGATCTTTCTTTTCTGTCTTTCGGAGTATCTTAATATTTTGGCCACCAGCCTCAATTGAAACTTCCCCAGAACATGAGGTCTTTGCATTATTGATAACGTCGTATGTCTTCCTAATACCTTTCGAATTAGAATTAAAAATCGTATAAAGTAAACTATCAACAATACTAGACTTACCAGTATAATTCTTTCCAAATATGCCCACGATACCTTCATAAGATTTAAAATCAATCTCATTGTCTTCTCCATAAGAAAAGAGGTTAGACCAATCTAATGAATTTAAATTCCATGTTGAACCCGTAAAGACTCTTTGATAATCAGCTTCTTTATGAAACCTTTTTGCGAATTCATGTACCGCATCTTTGACCTTCTTATCAAACTTTGAATCTAAATAAGATTCAAGGTGTGCCATTTGAACGTCTAAAGATGATAGATCCTCGATCTCGCCATCTTCTGTGATATTATTACCAAAGTATTCCTTAGTATCAATAATTGATTCAACATCAAACTTATTTCTAAGCTCAATCTTAATCTCCTCAATTTCTTTTATAGTAAGGTCTTCCTTAACTTTTAACCTTACTCTGCTGTTATTTGAAATCGATATTTGGCTTACGTCAAAATCTTTTTCAACGATAATAGTTTCAAATGCTTTCGGATTTTCGAAAGTGCGATAAACACAAGCGAAGTCCGTCGCTGAATCTATGTCCCATAATAAATAGCCTTTATTCTTAACTTCTCCAAAATTTTGCTGGATAGTTGAGCCACAATAAGCAATACGCTCTCCTAAGAACTGTTTCTTATGAATATCTCCAAGAAGAGTGTAATCATATGCCTTAAAGATTTCATCAGCATTCATTTCTGAACTTAAAGCAAACCCAAGGTCAGTCTTAGCTTCGGACATACATCCATGGTAGAGAGCGATATTAATATGTCTATCACTAGGTTCTGGCCACGGAGCATCATCGAAAACTGAGATGGCATGAATTGCGACATCATCAAATTTATAAGTCTGTGTATCTCTTGAGAAATATACAGGATTTTTAGTCTTCAAGGAACTAATGATAGGTGAAATTGCATCTTGCCTACTCAGATTCTTTAGATTGCCATCATGGTTCCCTAAGATAACAACCAAGGGAGCAATGTTTGCTAGTCCCTCAAGGAAATCCTTACAAGCATCAATATACTCTGGTGAGATCTGTGTTTTGGTGTGTGCGATATCTCCACAATGAACGATCAAATCAGGTTGTTCTTTTCGTAAACTCGTATAGATCATTTCAAATACTTTCTTGTATTCTTTATGATATCTAAAGTTATGGATGTGTGTGTCTGCTATATGTGCAATACGGGTCATTATACCTTCCTTCTTTCTAACTCTTCTAATTCTCTGGTCAAATACCAGAGGGCTTTTTTAAGATCCTCTTTTTCCTTCCCTTTATGCTTTGCTCTTGCTAAATATTTGACAGTATTCCCAAGGTTAAAGCCAAGCTGCCAGTCTTCGATTACATCAATTACTTCAAACTTGCCAGCGTTATAGTGCGAAGGATGGTCTACAGCTTCTTTCTGCTCGGATGTATCTGCTTGGCCAGTTGATTGTTCAATCAAGCTTTCTAAATAGGCGTCCATTCTTCCTGGTGGGTGTGCCGCTCTATGTTCTCTCATTGCTAACTGCTGTGCGTTCATACTTCGGTATCCTCCATACTGAAACTTTCCTCTTAAGTGTGAGTGTCTCTTTATGTAATCAGTCTCCGATCCATTGTCATGTTCTTCAAATGTCATTATTTATCCTCTTGTTCTATTGTTGTTTCTCTAAATTCACCGTTTACACATCTTTGAATGATGCTATTAACATTCTGCTCGGATAAGACCCTGTCAAAATCGCTAGTCTCCATCGAACTAAGTATTTGATATACCTTTTTTTCTGTTAGAATTTGCTTGCTAATATAATCTATAATAAACTTACATTCTTTTCGCTTCTTTTCTTCCGAAAGAGAGTTGAAAAGCCTAGGCCCGGAAGGTAACTCCATCTCTGCTGAGAAGATATCTCCTTGATCTTCAACCCCTGGAACGTAAAACTTTACTTTAAACTTTCTATTCATTATATCTCCATGTGATCAAAACTATATTCAAGGAAAGAGTCCATAGTGACTCTTTCCGCCTTGTCTTTTCTTCTCTTAAATACTGATTTTGTCATTGAACCAACATCCTGATACGGTTCTACATCAATTTTATAAACTTCAAGCCCATATTCAAGAAACATTTTAATAATCTTGTCTTCTTTTTTAATGGCGTCAGGATCTAAACCAAAATATACCTTCGGGGAATACTCTAAAATTCGATTGAACAACTCAGTATTGCTTCTAAGGCTTGAGCCTAATAGCGGAATAGCAGTTTCTCCTGCAATTATTGCATCGAAAACTCCTTCAACTAGAATTATTTCTTTCTCGATGTTTTGAAATAGTTCATTAAATACAATATCCTTGCTAGCGTTTGAGTTGTTATATGGAGGAAAGGCTTCACTTGTATAACTCCTAGCTATAAAGTAAGACAAATCACCGTCTAGATCGAAAGATGGAATAACAATCCTGCCTGCATATTCTCCACTAGAACAATATCCTATCTTCCAAGCTAGAATATCATTCTTATTTAAATTACGTCCGCGCAAATAAGCCATTGCTCTGCTTGCGGTTGGTGCTAGTTTTTTTCCTGTAAGTGATATAAACTCTTTTGGGAGGCTTACTTTGGTCTTAGTTTTCTTTTCTTTTCCTAATTTATATATATCTTCAATCAAAGTCTTGTCAATAGACATATCAATGCTATCGTCAAAGCTTGACCATTCCATATATTGAGTTGTTGAGCCAAATCTTTTAATCAAATAGGAAATAGAAGAGCCGGACTTTTCACAAATCCAGCACTTATATTTATTCTTATTCAAATTTATAGATAATTTCTTTTTTTCGTGGGAGCAGTAAGGGCAATAAAACAAATATTCATTCCCTACCTTTTGCGACTCACCTAGCACTCCCACTAGAATTTTTTTCTTTTTCTTTGTTGACATTTACCAATCCTGCTTTTGCGATTATAAGGCTATCCGCACGATCAAACTCTCTTGGTCGTGGATTTCCGTGGATGGTATATTCTACCTCGAAATCTGGCTCTGTGTCAATGAGGTGGGCGATAACAATCTTCTTGGCTTTCATGCCTCTCTTAATTGTAATTCCTGCACTTTTTCTAGCAGAGCCCGCTGCTAGATGTTCTGGTTTAATTTGGAATATGATATAACATATCCACGTTATAGTGGCATTAAATCTTGATAAAAGGTCAATCGTTCTTGCTGAGGATCTCCCAGGGGCAAACATTTGTAAGGATTTCTCAATGTAGATATGTGTTATTTCAGGGTACTCTACCCTTACTTTTGCTAAGTAATCTTGAACGTATGATACTTTTGCATAGAAATCTTTATACTTCGATAACATCATAGCATCACAAAGTATAATCTTACCAGAGTCATCTAAGATGGTAATTCCAGAACAAGTTGTGCTTAAATCTAAACCTAAAATCATTTTACATATCCATTTTGAGTTTAAAAGTATAGCTTAAATCTGTCCTTTTTTTAAGTGGGTTGGCAAGGGAAGCGACCATAATCATATCGCCATCTTTATCATAAACTCCAATTCTATCAATGAAAACTTGCTGTTGAAAAGACTCTGAGTGATGTGAGACTGAACTGGAGATCGTGTTTTTGATTGGCAGACTTTCGTTTTCTAAATACAGCTTAGAACCAGTGCTTATAATCCACTTGCCACCATTGCCAGCTTCTAGATACGAAGGGTTATTACTGTAATTTAACTCATTCTTTTTTGCATGAGCAAAAAACATCAATGTGTTTACAGAGTTCTCACCTTTGAATTCCATCTTATAAGAGGACGATGGTAGGTTACTTCCTGTTGCAGACTCGTAAGAACCAAAGTGGATCCATTTCGGATTATCATATCCAGCGCTGTCTTCCGTTCTAAGAGGCTTCATATACGGCTCGGAGTGAGAGGCGTCTAGAACTGTGGAACCCGTCAAAAGGATATATCCCTCGCTGTAAAGGACGGTTCCGACGACCGAACCTGAGTCCAGGCCCAGGGTGCTGACCATTGCTCCGTTCTTATATAAGTCCTGCGCAGTCGCAATAAGACTTCCTGATGTATAAAAATTAAGACTCACACTTCCGGGCTTAATTCTGTTTTCATAAAACATCTTTGGAATGCTAAGAATGTTAATACTACCAGATGGATGGATCATCCTAGTCACTAAGCCAGTGCTAGTGTCTGTATTTGTATTCGTTGGTAATCCACCGCTTAAAAGAAAGTTCTCAAACTTAAAAGCATCAGACATAACAAGATAGCGGTCCATTGCGTTTTTAAGAGTTAACATCTTAAACATCGTTCTCGTTGAAGTGTACGTCTCGTCGTATGAGTTATACCCAGCACTATCTGTTTTATGAATATATTCTCGCCTAAACGTAAACCCATCTGGATTCTTTTTGTTTTGTTTTAGATTCCCATCGCTAATAGAAACTTGGGAACCCAAAGGAACCTTGTTTGAGATTCCATAGTTTGTAGAAAACCCTGACATTATAAGATCGTTTGTGGATATTTTATCAGAGACGGTAGGAGCGGTGTCCCCGTCCCCCATGGTCCAGTGAGAAACTATCTTTGGGGATAGTGTACTATTAAGATTTAGATAGTCTCTTGGCTGACCTTCATTATAGAGATAAGAGGCATCTGATGATCTTAACTTCTTTGTAAACAAACTCACTTCATCTATATAACCAGGAAATACACTTCCGTCATTTGCATTATTACCTATAGACGCAGTTAATTTTGTAAACACCCCACCGGCTGTTGCGGTGTCAACTTCTTTGATAGTAGTGAGTCTCTCACCATTTATATAAAAATACGCCTTATCAAACTGAACTTTGGTTACAGCAACATGGGTCCATTCTTCAAGAGGAAGTATATTCTTCTCTGTTCGGTATCTTTTCTCTCCTGAGGGTGTTCCAATACTATAAACCAAAGAGAATGGATTTATCGAACTTGTTCCGTTAAAGTATAGAACATCACGACCATCTTCAACAGAAAGTGACTGAGTTCCTATTTGTATTAAGGTCGGGTTTCCAGGAATTGAGCCAGTCTCTACATAGACCCACATTGAGATTGCCAAATTGCCATCGTTTATAGAGGTTCCATCTGATGAAAGTAAATCAGGAATGCCTCCTGAAACAATACACGATCCTGTCTTATCGTAATAAAGAGAATTATTACTTACTGGAGCTTTTAGGTTCAAGTCATTTAAATAAAGCTTGCCCTCGTCGCTAGAATGAATTCCCTCATCATTCGAATCATTTAAAACACATTTGTTATTGAACATCTTGAAAACATATTTTGGGTATGTTTTCAAAATGTTGTTAAATACCTCATTTTGTTTTATTTTAAACATAGGTTTAGAACCTTAGTAGTCGAGTCTTACTCTAAAAGTTGAAGCGTCTGTCGCTGAGTTTTTGATTGGCTCCGAAAGTTTTGCAACTGCAAGTAGTTCATTATCTTCTGAGTACAATCCAACTGTCGTAACGTAAGTCATCGGAGAGTCACCAATCGTTTCTTTGACCCGAATCTTCGAACCAGAAACATAAGTAGGATTAGATGAATAATTGAAATCACCATGGTCTACTTTGCAAAAATAAATAGATGAGTTCAGTTCTGTCGTATTGTTAAACGAGATGTTTTGGATTCTCCGCCTCAGTCCAGAACTAAGATCATCGCAACTTTGAGAAACAATAGAGTTTTCATATGTTTGAGTGCCCAGAGTGCTTGAAGAAGCAAAAGCGTCGGCATTCGAAAATACTGCTGCACCCGCAACTACAGCAAAGCCTGCTTGGTAAAATAAAAGCCCTTGTGCTCCCATACTAGTAGCAGTGGAACCTGAGTATAGAATCGAATATTCTCCAAGTGGAGAGTTGTTTTTGTAAGCAGTTGAAGCTCCTAGGTCTGAAAGAGTTACTCCTTCTGCGTCAAACGGTGTTGCATAATTGCCAGTCCCAAGAACCATACTAAACGATTCTTTCTTAATTTCATCTTTAGCAAGAAGCCTACTAAAATTGATAACAACAATATCTTCCATGATAGGTCCTGCAAGACCGACACCAGAGGGAGTTAGTGAACCAGAGCGATTGATAGGAATGATAGAGCCCGTTGGGTCATAACCATATGTAACCTGGGACATTTGATTCCAGATTGCATTTTTTATTGTGCCTTCTTCACCACTTGCCGATGGTTGTGTTGCATACGTGGGTGCAAGTCCAAAACTAAGATCAAACATGTGGTTTGCTGAAGAACTGAGGTATGGATAATCATAAACTGATTGGAAATATCCATGACTATAAAATTTGACGTTTGTATCGTCTGGCCATGTTCCATATGTGCCAGATATTAACGATCCAGTAATAGGGATTGATTCGTGCAATACAGTTTTCTGACTTGTTCTCGCACTTGGTTTGATTGTTTTATAAATACTTGCTGCCATTTTTTTTCCTTATTGTGAAACGAGCTGGACTGGGATATTGATTGTAGACCCTTGTGTTCCGCCTTGAATCTTGATATTTGTATCGATAACGTTAACAGTCTCTCCTGTTCCATTATAATCCACAACACTTCTTCCGTATGTATTAAAAAGATATTCTGTATTGTTCAGGATTGATGGAGAACCCTTGATACTGAATTGGAACTGTCTTCCAACTGGTCCTACAATGTTTGTATTTTCCTTGCTTGGAGCAGGAGCAAAATACTCAGGGTTTGCCGCACTTGAGATGTAGTATGTGCTTGTTTTATCTGCTGAGACATATACTATTTCTGCGGCTTCTGGGTTCTCTCCAACTGATGTTAGTTCACAAAATCTATTATCCATTGATACTAAATATCTTGATTCTTCAAGAGAGGCTTCCATTGCGGTTCCAGCACCACCAGCTTCTTGGTTATCAAGGCCCTGGTCAACTCTTGCTGTCAATGTCGCAGCAGCTTTCTCAGAGCTTCTACCGTCGATGTATCCTGTCTGCCCACTAAAGATTGTTCTATAATTCGGTAGTGTAGCTCCACCCGTAAGTGTCTCTACCAGGGTGTCGTTTATAACAAGAATGTAGTTATTAAGTGATGATAATGGAGATCTTTTCACGTTTAGTTTCAATAATGGCAAGAACAGTAGTTCTGAGTTTGGGATTGTTAACAGCTTACTTGCTAAACCAGCTCCAGAGTGGGTTATTGCTTCGAAAATCGGAGTTTTAAGCAGATCAAGATCATAATAAGCACTGCCATTTACATTTGTTGAATCATACAGAGCATAATTAATCTCATCATCACCTAGCGCAAACTTTGAAATTCGGAAAGTTCCATCACCAGCCGCCAATCGTTTTCGTCCAGCGTCAGTTAAAACTGCGTCTAAAATTATGTCTCCATCGTTACCTAAAAATGCCATTATGTTTCTCCATTAATATCTACTATAACTAGTGTTTCTAAAACTTTTATTACTTCTTTTGTAGTTTCTTTTACAGGAAGTTTTTTATCTAACAAATCTGTTTCATAGACAGCTTCTTTTAATATCTCTTTTACAGGAAGTTTTTTATCTATTGAATCTTTTTCAATAAGATTGAAGTTTATATTCAAATCAAACTTTCTTCTCGTCTTCTTAGAAGTTACTCTTATTTTGATATTAGGCTTGTCATACCAAAGAGAGCCTTTACTTTTTTTCCCAACCTCATACTTTCTCACAACGGAAAGTCCTTTAGGGTCTTCTATTAATTCCTTCTGTATCGAAGATGGCTCAATCTTAATCCGTGATTTCATCTTTAATCTAGAAGGGATTATAGTCTCTTCTTTATGAATTTCTACTTCTAAGAAAAGAGTTCCGTGGAACTCCCGGAATACTACCTCATATATAGGCGATTTCTTACTGACTTGTTCAACAGTATCTTTAGATGAGAACCTGTAATATACCTTAGTATTTATAATAGTGTTGGTTTCGACGTATGTGTCTTCATTAGACTCGGTTTTTCCTACGAATTCCCAATTAGTAGTGTCTATTGAGCGTTCAATAATGTATTCTTTAAGGTAGTAGTTAGTAAAATTATAATTCTCAATAACATATCTTGGCCAAAAATTAAATATAAGCTTTGAACTATTTCCTCGATAAGAAACTATCTCGATATCAGGTGCTTCTGGTTTCTCGACTGTGGAGAAATCAAAAATAATAGAATCGCTCACTTCTCCAAAAGTCTCTGGTTCCGGTTTTTTGTTTAAGAAATCTGCCTCTGTGCCTGGATTATCTGGTCCGAACGGGAATATATGGGTCTTTAGAATTAGTTTTGCGTCTTCTATCTCTAACTTTTCACTCAGTGGGACTTTTAAGTTAACTACGAAAGCCATGGTTTTGTTTTCTAAAACTTTTTCTGTGTTAAAAAGAATAGAAGACTCATCAAGATATTTTTCTAGTTTCTTATCAACAACAAGTCTTCCAGAGTATGCTTCTAGATCTTTAAATTTGTTTGTAGTTAAAATATCATAACGATACATTACATATTTTATATCATTAGCGGTAATTGGCTTAACACTAGGTTTGATTAAGGGTTTGCTAACAAACAATAATCTTGCTTTATCTGCAAGCTCTCCAAGTGTTTGTGAGATATCAAGTTCTTTAATTTTCTTTTTTAATTCTACCTTTGCGGTCTCTTCTATGTTTTCTGTAGTGATTACTGTTTCTTTAACTTCGGCAGCTTTAGTTTTAGTAATTTCATCATCTATAGATTTTTTAGTTACAATTTTAACGTTTGTAACTGTTTTAGTTGTTTGAGAAGGATCGAAAGCGTTTATTTCGGGGGTAAATACTTCTGGAGTGGCTGCTTTTGGTATGACTGCTTCTGGTGTGATTGCTTTAGGGGTAATGTTATCTATAACCTTTTTAGCGACTGGAAGATTTTCTATTTCTTGTGGCCCTCCTGATTGCGCTATGATTACGTTCTTAGTGTTTACTGCCTGAGAAGATGTTTCTATTTTCTTCAGAAAGTCGCCAAGGCCAAACAATTGCGCAGATTCTTCTTCGATTATATCTTTATCTATTTGCCTTAGTTTTTTAGCTTTTCTTTCTATAATATTCTTTTGAGAATCAGAAATAGATTCAACTAATTCAGAAGTCTTTGAAGTAAGGGACTCACCAATCCCAGATGCACTATTTGTGTTTGTAAAATCAATCATCTTATAATAAAAAACTCATTTGTTGTTGTATAGTTTAAACCTTTTAGTGGAAGCACTCCATACTTTTGACTATTATATTTTAATATCTTGCATAGAAAAGGTTCATTAGAGCCTAACAAATCTTCCTTTGTCAAAATCTCCCAGACAATTTCTCCAGAAGACTTGACTTCTGTAATGTAATATATAATATATAGTTCCTTAGAATTATTCCATATCGTTGAAAACGTATTCATATCAGAAAGCAAAGAATCTGTTTTTTTATAAAACCTTACCTGGATGGGAGCAGTATCTTCTTTACTCATATTCAAGACAGATTCTTCAATACTCGTAACAGATTTTGTAACAGCATCGTAGAGCTGAATATTATGCATTGGTAAGCTAGTAGTCTTGACCGATGAACCAAACTCTCTTTGAGCACCGCTATTCATAGCTGAGGGCAAAGCGGAGCGGGTTACTGACGATCTACCAGAGTTGCCATCCTCAACAATCTCTTTCGTTTTACCTAGAGTTAAACCAGAAACATCAGTTGAATAGGTCCCAAGGCTATATTGAATTACTTCGCTATTAAGAAACTCTCTGATGATCACTTCTTTCTGTAAATTATGATTGTCTAAAAGGTTATCAACTCTTCGATTTCCGAATAAAAAAGCTTTTGGGGACAAGATTACAGACTCCATTGAATCCCCAAACTTCTCTTCTTCATAACTAATACGTTCTAGCATCGATGTATTACTAATCTCAATTGTCTCTCCAATAACTGAATGTAAAACTTCTTTGTGGGAAATAGACTTTATCGTTTGGTAAGTGTGTTCAAACTCTGAAAGCCTAAACTTAGAATTTAAGTTCAAAATCTTCTGTTTATTATGTAAGTTTCTATAAAGTTCGATCTCTTGTCGGCTCGGGTTTGCTGTCAATAGACTCTTTACATAATTTACAGTAGGATCTATAAAAGTAATCTTAGCTTTGCAAGTTATATCTTTTTTTAGTTTAATATCTGTAAGCCTTATTTGACTAGAATAGAAAACATGCCCATCTTTCTCATACAGTGGTGACATGTTTGCTATTATAGACCCTCTTTTATTGTATAATTCAACATAGAAGTCCTTGATATATGAGCCTTTGTTCTCTTCCCAAAAACTGTCAATCTCAACAACCTCTGGGTACAAAGACTTGTCCTTAGCAAAAACTGCAAGATTGAAACCACATATAATATTTAACTCTCTTGCCGGGGTGATCGAAGTATATAGTTCTGTAAAGTATTCCTGCTCTAATACGAATAAGTCTTCTACTCTTCCTGATTTTGCGCTAATTTCTATAGTCATTATTAGTCCTCACACTTATCAATATCTTGGATTAGTGATTCCCCATAAATATTCTTTGTCTTATCTTTCTCTGTCTTATGTATTTGATCATCAAGAGATATTTTTATATAATGACTAGCACTCTTTGGGTCATAGATATCTCCATCAGGTTCTAAAAGAACCAAAGAACCAGTATCGTTATTATAGTTTACCTTATAAACCTCAATTTCATATTCAGCATCTTCGCCCAAGTACACCGAGTTCAGTTCGTCCACGTCTATTAAGATATCTTCTGACTCTTTTCCAAAATAGGAAACTAATTTGTTAGTGGGAAAGACCGTCTTTCCATCACCAGGATCTACTTCAACTATTTCATTATAAAGATTATATACCATTTCAATGTTTAATTGTGGAATCCTTTCAATATTAGCAGCAGTTTCCGAAGTCGGAAGTGTTTTAATTGTGTTTGGATAATGATTGAAATTAGATAGATCAAACTCACCTTCTAATGCTTTTATCTTCCAAGCAGGAACATTACTTGTCACAAGGTCAACTGTTCCGATCTCACTATAAAATTTGTAGTCAGCAGTATTCACCTTTGTAGGCTCAGAGGTTTTGTTTGAAGATAGAGTTCTAAGTTTAAGATCTGACTTGATTCTTTCTTCAATATCGTTTTGTTCCGTAGAACTTCCATCGTCATAAATGATATCACTATCAAAAAAAGCATATGAGTCTGGCTGAAACACTCCTTTCGAAAGCTTCTCCCTGCCAGTCTTTGTTATTCTTAGTTCAATAACATCTTCTTTCTTATTCTGAAACGTCATCATCGTCTCCATATTCAAGTTCTATACTTAGTTTACCCATTTCCACTAGTGAGAAGAAGTCATAAGGCCAGTTATAGGAATATTCCTCACTGTCTTTACCTGTTTTCAAATAATTGAAATCTGAGATTGCTTTCTTTTTAAGTTTTATTATCTTAAACCTCAAGTTCTCAGGAAGACTATCTAATCCATTAGCAGCTAAAGTACGTGGACTTAATATTTCGCCAGCTTTTATATCATGATCAATTGAAATATCTTCTTTTGTTGCAATCTTACCAGATTCTGGTAAGATCCCTTGCCACCAGTGTGATAAGTCAAGTTGACTATAACTGTGGGTAAACTCGAACATGTAAAGAGCGAATGGTGCTATTATTGGGTTATACTCCTCTTTAGAAAGAGGACCTCTTTTTTCCTTTCTCTTCTTTAAGAAATTAAATCTTGGTGGCAACATTACATCACTCATCTTGAACAACATGTCGTCAAGGCTAGAATTGTTTGTTCCAGCTTTTAAGTTAGTGTAAGAAGCCTCAAATTCTCTTAGGTCGAGTGTTAAGAATGTATCCTCACCTCTCTCATTAGTATAATAAGGAATCACAGCAATGTATTCTGATAGATCTTTTCTATCCGCAATTTCTCCAATTCTCTTTGAAACATTTTTAAAACCACAGGCTTCCATTAAGGAAGAGGTTCCAGCAGCAATCTGGTAAGAACTATCGGTAGCCTCGGAAGGAGCCGCTTCGAGAAGCAGGCCTTTTCTATCTTCCGGGATCGTACCATACTGATGCCACATACCAATCATAACCTCATCAGAGGTAACTGACCCTGTTGTGTATCCAGTCGCTTCTGCAAAGTTAAGGTTTGGGCACTCCCACTTTGTCTGAATCTTCCATCTTGAATCTTGCTTGTTAAACATGTTAACACTCGCAGAAAGTGTCATGTAGTTATCAGCAGGAATATCGTCTTGGGATTTATTTCCGTAAGTAATTGTAGAGTATTTTATAATATCATCAAGAGTGAACTTTCCATTGTAAAATCTATCAGGATCGTTTATTTCAATTGGGGCAGGATCGAACTCAATTCTTGCATAACCAATACTAGCGCTGGTATTGTCGAACTCCTCATCACCTCTCCAATAAGGGGGCACATGGTGAAGATTAACGCCGGTAGATGCCGATGGCCCGAATGCGTTTCCTCCCCGATAGTTAGCGAAGCCTGTTGTTTTATTAAGTTTAATATAACCAACATATTTGGTTATTCCAGAAGAACTTGATACATTATCAAAAACCCAATCTTCTTCCTTTGCAGATTCAAGTGATGTTAAGCCTCCCCCTCTTAAGAACAAGTCAGGTACTGAACCATACCAATTGTTTGCTGCCTTTTTATAAAGAGCATCGGAGCCTGACGAAAAGGAAGCTGTTGAATCAACTTGTATATCACTGTCAGCGTCACTGACGAGTAACGAAGAGGTAGATGAAAGCAAGCCCTTAATAGGATCTAAGATCGCTTCAAAGGGAAGAGCTTTTTGAGCTGTTCGGAATGGAGAGGTTGTCAGATCTGTTAATCTGCTAAAGGCAGTGAGACTATCAGGGTTCAAAATCGGATAATCTACAGCAATCCCGGCTTTAATTGAGTTATAACAAATTCCTGGTGAGTAAAAAGGAGCAAGTGCAGTTCTGAACGTAGCTTCCGTTCCGGTTGCGCTAGGTTGAAATACATTCAGGATTTTGTGGGACGTTTCAAAAATTCTTGCTAATTGTAAGGTTCTTTCTTGGGGATAGAACCCTTTATACGGAAGAACTTTTTTGATTCCACTAAAACTAAGCTTAAACCTTGTTGGCTTTCCAATTAGTCTTTCAATGCCTACGTGTGAACTAAGCTGATCGCTGTTTACAAAGTTTTCTATAAACAGTGAGCTTGTTTCGCCTAACGTGCCGGATAGGAATAATTGGTTTGTTTCTTCAAGTATATCAGAGCCGCCACTTTCAAAATACTCTGAAGCTTTATTTGTAAAATTATATTCAGGAATAATAGAGTAATCTTTACCAATCCTTCTTATATCCTCATTAAAATCTTCATAAGAGTCATAGAAAGGACTTCCAGAACCATGTACTGTACATTTAGGAGTGGTGATTCCTTGAAGCCTAGTATAGCGAGCACCAATAGCAAAATATGTTAACCCACCAACAGGCATGCTAGTAATACTGGCAGACAAATAATAATCATCACTATCGCCCTGCATTAATTCTCCATTAAAACCAGTTGCAGTCGTGTCTAGCGGCCAAGTTGAAAACAAGTCTGGATTATAAACATTTAGGCCAAAAACAGTTTCAGACTGAGTAATCCTGTCAGTTTCGTCGTCTCTCCATGGATGAAGATAATCTGCCCTTTCTCTTGACGTTTTGAGATAAGTTCTTGATTCTTTAGGCCAGACGACCTCTTTATAGATTATAGCTTTTGTCCTAATAGACTCATTCTGTGCAATCTTTTCTAAAAGGGTATTCTTTTTTAAGTTTATTGCATTATTCTTACCAAGAAAGTTAACATTCTTGCCAGTGGACTCGTCATAGTTATCACCAAAGAAGTTATAAGAACTTGCGTATGCATATTCAAATTCTACTTCTTCACCGTCCATAACAACTTTGTGATAAACAGGTTTAAACTTACTTGTTACTGGAGAATGTGTGACTGATTTAATCGTATATTCATCTCTCTCTCTAAAGACTTTGCTAACTACTCTGTTTTCATAGATATTTGCTCTTCTTTGCAGACTAGCAGAATTCGTCTGGCCAACTCTTACTTGTTTCCAAGAAGGATAACCAAAAGAACGAGTTAAAATAGCATTATTTGTAAAGTAAGAACTTCCTGTATGGAAATTAGTTAGTGTTACACCGCCTGAAATACCGGATGGTTTGACGTGTCCCAAGTGAGCTTGTTTCGAAGAGGCCGTGTTTAGACTATCATGAATCCACTTATAACCATAATCAGTTCTAGGAATTGAATTTTGAACATGGAAGTTGTTACTTACTTTAGCTGATTCATCGTAAGTTGGTGAATAAACAAGTGTTGCTCTCGTTACTTCTTTTACCCTAGTAGCGTTATTACGATTAACCTTGTGGTATGAACCTGTTGTTGTTGAGTCTTCTGTTAACCCTCCTAAAGCAGATGGGTTTGCTAAGAATATATTGTTTAAAGATTTCCTTACCCCAAGGTTTCTGTAATTAAGATTGTTATAGACGCCATATTGTCCTGAGTGGATATCTAAGAACTCACCTTCGGTCTCTGCTCCACCCGGTGAACTAAATTTTGTTACGAAAAATGACTTTGTTGAAGTACCATTTTCCATAGTCCTCGTGGGATTCGCATACTCAATAGCACCAGAGATTACAGGAGAACTGCTGGTTGTTTGTGTAAAACCATTCTGATCCACAAAAGCAATGTTATGAGTAGCCCTAGAACCAGCAGATACTACCTCATAATTCTTTCTGTAGTTTCCAAGAACAAGAGAACTTGAGTTATAACTAATATTCCTTGTGTTAACAACCCTTCGAACATATTCTTCTTTCGAAAAAATAGCTGTAGGAAAATTCAGATTAAATATTGGCCGAGCGAAAGCTAGTTCTGCTGCCTGCCACGGTGGGTATAGGCCAAAACCAGTAGCATTGCTAAGAATCTTAAACTGTTCTGCTCTAGAGCTAGCGTCGTCACTCCCTCGGTTAACAGGCTGGCTTCGATGGTTAAACCCACCAACATGAGCCTTGTTAAAAGGAGATTGCAACCCAGGAGAGCCGTTTAAATACTCTGTATCATCGTGGTGCCCGATAATAGTAATTGGGTGCGATAATCCGGTTAGATCTTTCTGGTAGCCTTTTTCAACAGAACTACTATATGCAGTGAATGGTAAGACAGCGTATGATTCAACATCTGTTGCATCTAAAACACCATTTATGTTGAAAAAGATATCAAGTTTTTCAATATTCTTAAATGTTAATGTTGATGACGTTAAGTAACTCTGAATATCGTCAAACCCTAAACTAAAGTAATTATCGGCAATCTCTGCTGTACTAGTTCTTTTAATAAATGGTCTAAAATACCCTTTGAAAATATTTTTATTTCTATTAATTCCAGAAACAAATTCAGGATCTTCCATTTCAAAATTGTTAGCGCTTCTAGCCTGGAGTGCATAAGAGCGGTTTATTGCATCGTGAATCTGGACTCTGGTATTTACCGAAGGATCTTTTTCTTCTCTAAGATTACTCCAGGCGTTATTAGAATTTGAAGAATCATAACGATTTTCACTATATGAGTTGAGAGTAGAGTCCAATAATGCTTGATCTTTTCTTGGAATATTAAATCGCTTCTTTAGATGAGCAGGAACTCTCTGAATACCACCAGCAATTGTGGTAACTTTTTCTGCTCTTGTTTCTGGGTGTAATGTGTCTGAGAATTTCGTTCCACCGAGTTCCTCATCCCCTTTCCCATAGACAGGCGGTGTATAAGCTTCAGTATTAGAATAGTCTGTCGAGATAGGATATTTACCAGCTTGTTTTTTGATCTTGCTATCAACAAAGGCTCCTGCGTTCATATTATTATTTACTTCTTTCTTCTTGTAATTATAAACTCCTTTTAATCCAAGGCTTCCCTCATGAGAACTCCTCTCTAATACGTGACTCTCGATGATTGTAGCTACTTCATCGTTAGTATCGGCAGATGCCGGGATGAGGTTTTTAACAATTGCATCGAGTGAAGAGTCCAACCATTTATAAAGTGAAACAAACTTCTCAATATCAGGAGTATTCTCAACTCTTTCATAGAAAATTTCTTTTAATTTCTCAAGTTTTTTGTATCTTATTGCATACCTATTTGTTGGTTCACCAATAAGATTATTAAAATCTTCAATGCTAGCAAAATATTGAAGCATGCGCTTAGAGATGATCCTAAACATATTAGCTTCAAACGAAAAGTAAAAACTAGTTGGCCTAGTTGACTTCTCAAGAACGTCATCGTCTGTTTCCAAGATAGAGATCAGCTCCTCAGAACTGATTTCTTCAGGAGTGTTCCTTCTTGAGGTCTCTAAGAACTCAACCTTTTTTATTTCAGAGCTTACTTCGAATCCATATCCGTAACCCGTGTGTTTTGTTTTGGCAAGTTTACCATACGCAGTCTCATACGCAGTATTTCTTGCAAGAGAGCCCGAAGATACGTCTTGTAGGACAAATTCACCTGACGAATCAGAACCTGTCACACTGTCAAAGTTCCAACTTAAACTTAAAGTATCAATTTTAGGAATATAACTAGCTGATAGTCCGGTTTGGAATGAGAATGTATTCTCGCCTGGACTTCTTCTACCCATATTTTCAAGATCTAAAGCGTGTGCTTTCAGCTCATCATTATCAATTCCATCTGACCAATAATTAAGATTTATCAACCTATAGTTTGAATTATTGGCGATAGCCCCAGTTACGTTGGTGCGCTTCGCACCAGCCCAGATACGTTTAGGTGCAGCATTAAATGCTGTATGGATTGCTCTGGTTGTAGAGCCAGTAATCTCAAAAGAATCTTGTAAAATACCAGCGTTATAGTTGTATCCATTAAAACTAATTGTTGAGTTTGCTGATGCTGTTGCACTATCAGCAAACTCATCTTGTTCAGCATTAATTCGATATGAGATATTCCAGGTAGTATCTTCGTAAACATTGCTAATAGGATCAGATTCTAAATAAAATCCAAGTGAAGAAGTTAATACAAATTTGGTTATATTGTCTCGATTAACAGCAAATACGCTTATATTTGCGTTATCGGTAGTTTGATAAGTTAAATCTGTAGAGTCTGCTGCCGCCTCAACTATTCCAAATAGTGACTGAGACGTAAAAGAAGTTGGTGGATACAACGACTCTTCAGAAGACTTTGGGTATTTTGGGAACAAAGCAGATACTTCGAGGGTATTTCCCATATACTCGAAGGAACTACCAGAAATATAACCAGAAGCATCACTGCTAGCTGACCCATATGAATAGATAACTGCATTTTTGTTATCGCCACTTGAGAAGTTAGTGAAGTCTATTGTTGAAAACTTGTTATGGATATACTCATAAGCACTAACGACTTCTTGTTCATGGTTATTAGCGTGAATAGCGATATTGAATAGGGAGTCGTCAACACCATAACACCTAACAAGGTTTCTAAATGCTTTTTCAGTTCCTTTTGATTTATAGATATAGTTTAGATTGTTATGGATATTCTTATAGATCAGTCCTTTAACTTCTTCTAGTCTATTCTCAAATAATCTTTTATCATCTTGAGCGGCGATCACTTCAAGAACACTATTATCTACAAATAATTCTGGTGTCTCAAAACCTAGAGAGTTTAGTATCTTGTTATTATGAGGGAAACTCTTAACTGTGGAAGACTTATATTCTAAGTCCTTAGTCTTGTTGATGTTTTCAATCTGCAAATATACAGTATCAAGATATGAACCAATAATCTGCAATAAATTACTTAGTTCGTTTCCGTTTTCTCTATCTTCATCTAGAATCCAAGCAGGAATAGAATTTGCTAGGGATGCGTTATTTGAAGCGTCATAAAATCGTCCAGAAGCTCTCTTGCTTTCAATATAAGTTTGGACATCGCTACTACCACTATAAATGATTAAGTCACCAGTATCAGAGATTGCAGAGCCCGTACCTCGGGAACTTGTATTATGTCCGTGCCACGTACCATTCGCAAGGCGACCAGAGTAATCCAATACAACATCATCAACTGCGGTAACACCAATTCTTGGTTCATTAAATCTAAAATAAGCAGTAAGGGCTAATGGTCTATCGGAATTTACTTTTGAAGAATCAGTATTTCCGCCACCATGAACTTTGGTGAAGTAATTTCTAGAAATATCTTTTGCAGTTCTATCTGTTTGCCAAAATCTAAACTCATCTAGCGAGCCTGATAGCTTTCCATAACCAGGAACAATTGTTCCTGTATTGTATGCACCACCAAGAGCACCAATAATTGCAACTGCGGAACCTGTTAAGTCTACAGTAGCGCCACTTGCAGTTTTTGTACTGTTATATACTCCATCAACATAGAACTCAACTTGATAGCTCCCACCCACATCTTTTAATACAAAAGCATAATGATGCCAAATGCTATCAGCTATCGTTGTAAGTCCAGTATTGAAAGCGAGTTGGAACTCTTGAGTAAAACCTGTTAGAAAAGAATCATTGCTAGTCTTATAGTCTAGATATATGTTAGGATCTACAGCAATACTGGTCCACATCATGAGTTTTGCAGTTCCTGAAGTGTCTCTAATATCAAAAATTGTTTCTGCTGAGTTATATACAGTCTCGAAACTATTCTTCTTCATCCAGAATTCAATAGTCGCCCCAGTATCCCAATCGATCTGGAAGCTCCCTATTTCTTTTGAAGAAGTCTTTAGAGTCTGTGTCCTTGCATGGCTAAAGCATGAAATATATTCAGGGTTAGATGAAGAGTAGAAACCGACATTGCTTATTCCAGTCTCACCCCAAGTTTCACCGAAGACAGCATGACCTGTATATCTTGGATATTCATTGTCTGCGATATGTTTCTCAAATGGAGTTAAACTATTGTCAAATGCCTTCTTTTCCGCAGCGGATCCATCATAAGGATATTGTGCATAAATTCTTTTGATAGCAGCATCATAATAAAGTTCAGAAGATCCGAATTTTGAAAAATTCGAAGCTGTAGTATAGTCAACATCTGGAATATAAGTCTTAGACTCAATAGCAGCTTGTTCGACATATGCTTGAGATTCAACATCATCTGAAAAACCATCGATGTTCTTCTTTAGAAGACTTTTTAGACTACTATTTTCATTTTGTTTTTTAAACAAATTTTTAATGCTCATTATCACTCAACCCTAAATCTAAACTCATTCTTTGCTTCATGATACTCACCTGCAATGTTATATATAAATTTAAATGCATATTGATAACCTTTTTCAAGAATGCTTGTGTCAAAATCAAAGTAGTTCCCTTCACTATCATATGAAAGTAGAGTGTGTTGAGTACTACCAGTTCCATAGTCAATAATATCAAACTTATCAACAACACGTTCAACTTTCCAAAATACATCTTCAAGTATTTCATTAGAAGCTGTTGTGTTAGATACTGTATAATTAGTAGGGCACCAATTTTTATGTCTTACAAAGAGTCTTAATCTCATCTTTTCGTCTTCACTGTAAGATTTTTTAAGATTCTTAATTTTAAATATATATTCTTTATCAGGGTAGTAGTCTTGTGAATCAAATGAGTTTACAGTTATACTTGAGCCAGTGTGAAACTCTTCCGTATTAGTTTTCCATACAGGCACGAAGCTAGAGATTGAGTGGCTCATCGCAAAAGTAGCCTCATAAATGCCCGTAGAAGCCCATGAGCCGGTCACATTAGTGTCAGCATCAGTTACCACCCCCCCACCAACAGGCAAGGGCAGGGCAGGGGTCCCAACAGCTTCGTGAACTGACACAAGGATCTCACCCTGAGCAACAGATGGAATATCAACTAATTGCCCTCTAATCTTGTTGTAAAGATATAAAGTGTTTAGATTATCTGCTGCCGGTGCTAACGAACTACTCTTATAAAAAGTCTCGGAATCATCTCCCCTTGAAGAATTCCACCTTGCTTCTAGACAAGGTCTTTTCATATGAAATTCACTATTCCTAGCAAAAAATTTCTTTGTATAATAAGACTCGGTAGCAGTTTCCTGCGAGGATGTCAAGAAAACAGCAAATCCATTTGAAGAACTATCACCACTTAGCCAGTCTTCAACAATAGGTGTTACATTGATAAGCAAGTCTTCGGTTCCTAGTTCAAAGAGCTGTGAACCTGTGGTGTCTGCCGAACCCGATAATATATCACCACCTTCGTCAACCCATGGTGCCGAGCTACTGCGGTATACCCAGTTGGAGTAGCCACTGTCAGAAAACTCATCCATATCAAGACCAGTTCCCTCATTCCAGGAACTTGATGCTTGCGCAACCACGAGTGTAAATTGTTTTGGGAGTGTTTGAGAGTGTTCTGCATTATAGAGCCTCAAGTAGAAAGATAGATTATCAGTTCCACTAGTAGGTAGTTCTCCAGAATCCCTACTTTGAGCGATAGTTGTTAAAATAGGAAAATCAATTAAAATTCTTGACTTCTCAGAGGAAGCCGAAGATGCTTGTCCATAGATTGAGTATACCTCAAGAATATCTGATTCGCCCATATTAGAGCCAGTTCCTCGTATGGTCAAGCCTGCCTTAAAAGCATTTGTAATTGTATTATCTTTTGTAGAATAAAATCTCTTTACACCCATTACATTACCACCCCGGTTACATCTGTGTCGAAATATTTTATTTCTAGAACAGCATTCTCTGCAACTGTTAAAATTCTTCCAGAAGACTTAAGCCTCTCTTTAACCTCATAAACTACGTTGCTATAAGAAGAACCTGTCTTCTTTACTATATTAACAGATTTGGTATCTTCTACCCCATCAACATCATTTAGGATTTTATATAACCTACCAAGGATGAGAGGCTCTCCCATATTTAGTTTACTACCTAAATTTTCCTTAAGAGCACGTAGGCAATCATTTAAGACCCTAATCTTGTTCTCCCCGATACTAGAAATTACTTCAAATTCAAGTCCAATATTAACAATATTTCCATCCAAGATATCAATTGTATCATTCATCATCTTGTAGTTTGAGATCCAAGCCTTAAGATTTCTTTTAAGGGTCGTGCTCGCTTTTACTAACTTTCCATTTTCATCTTCTGCCAACACATATATATTTAAGTTACGCTTGAAAGAGTCTTTATCTTGTAAAACATTGGCTCTTTTTAAATTGCCATACTTAGCAGGCATTCTATAGATAACAGAAACATAGTCATTCTTTGTCACAGCTCTATTTTGCGCTGCGTTTGCTGCAAGAGCTAGTTCTCTTATTTCATCAACATTCAATAAAGATACTTGACCAACAACTCTTTCTTCGTTCTCAACCTCAAATTCTGATATTAACGAAAGTGCTTGTTGTTTCGAGTAAGTATTACTTTGTCGGAATTCAATAATAGCATTAGATACTAAGTCGATTCCCCCAACAGCTATATTTAAAACAGCTTCGGTGTTCTTACGATACTCAACCAAGAGAGTAGTATCTGTTGGAGATATTCCAAACTTTTCAGTTTTGCTAACTAGGTTTGGGTCAAAAGAAGTATCTGATATATAATCCCTGCCGTGTAATTGAAGAACTGCATCTCTTGGGTCTGGAAATGTTCTATCAATCAGTTCTTGTTCAGAACCATGTCCAAACTGGATTGTTGCCACACCTTCTAAATCATAATCAACAGTAAACCTTCTTGGCACCTGCATCTCTTTAATTATGAAAGGTGCTTGTTCAAAATCAGTTCCAAGATTTCTTATTGGCTTCATTACCGTATCTTGCGCCAAGTAATCAACTTCGTAATATTGCCTACCTTCAGAATCAGTCACTAGTAAAATCTCAGTAACATTATCATCATCAAGAGTAAGTTTCCTAAATTTTTCATAAGAACCAACCGTAAAGAATTCACTCTTTAACTCACCTGATAGGATTTCTCCGTAAGCCTTCATAGCATAAGATGATACCGACCCGTCGTTAGCTACCTCTGCAACTGTGATTAAAGTTGATGCTTTTGAAAAATCTACATCCTCACTTAATATGAAGCTCGCTCCAGAGGTTGAGGAAAGTGTCGAGCCTTTCTTTAGAATTGGGATAAGGTCAGTTTCTGGCTGGGTTCCATCGGAAGTCGCGGGCACGGTTACATAAAAAGCAGCAGTTCCGGTTGAGGATGGAGAGCCACTTAATTTATAACCTCTTCTTTTAGCGACCTTAATGGCCGTATCTGGGTCTAACACAGTATCCATCATCGATTCATTCATTTGATAATCGATATAAAACGACATTGAGTCGCCAACATAAGACACTAAATCAAACAACAACGAGCCGAAAGAGGCGTCGTTAAAGTCTTTGTATGTCTCTGGATAATATACTTTGGCATAGTTAATCAAATCCTTCTTAATTGAAGAGAAGTCTCTGTTCGTATATGATACTGGTGGTTTTTGTTTTGGCATTATCTAATTGTTCCTTTAGAAATATTAATAGCTAACACATCGTTAACACTCAACGGTTTAATTAGATAATTAATCCGTAACTCAAGCTTATTATCATCCGATAAATTATTTATTTCTACGTTTATAATCTGAACGAATGGCAAGTATCTGGCTGTCTGCGAAATAATTGCACCTTCCAGAGCATCCAATAGCGAAGTAGATGAGTTTTCAAACAACAACTGATGAACCCCGACACCAAATTCAGGATCCATTATACGTTCGCCTCTTACGGTTAAGATTAGGTTTTTGAAATTATTACGGACTGTATCTTCTAGGGATTTGGTGAGCACATAGTGTCCATCGATTTTGTCAGTCCTTATTGGTAAGTCTAGTGATATTCCTTGTGCCATAATTAATACTCATCAAATTTAGATAGGTTTTCTAATAAATCGTTAATACTCTTTAAGTAATCCTTATACACAAAACCATCTAAATTCTTAAGCTCCTCGCGTATACCAGTCTCCTCAGCGAGACTGCTATAGTAAATAGGCCCGAGTGTAAGTAATGTTTCGATTGGAATTATTTTTGTAAAAAACCTGCCAACGTCTGCGTCATTTTCAATAATATTGTTAATCAAAGTATCCGCCTCTACTTTTAGATAGTGATACAGTTCTTTAATCTTGCCATCCACTCGTTCATCATCAATAGTCGTTAGCTTAGGATTAAAATCCTTAAAACTGTCAAAAAGCGATTTAAACTTTAAGTCAATCTTTTTGTCTTTAAGTTCTGACTTCTTTAATATTACAGGGAATCTTGTATAAATCTCTTTATTAGGGTCCACAGAGATAAAATCGGTGTCGTAATTAACGACCATTGCTTTGTCGTAAATAAGATCTTCGTGTTTAGATATAAGATTGATAGATGATTCAGAGTTACTTATCAATAAGTCCTCAAAGCAAGTGCTATCAATATTACCTGTTTGTCCTTCCTTTGAACTATATCCCAACTCCTCTCGTTCTCCATAAGCGTTATCAAAAGATTCTAATGACCATCCTTCGAATCTTTTCTGGAACCATTGATTGTAAGTACTATTTTGAAAACCCTTTTTTAAAATCTCATCCGGGGAAAGAAAGTTCATGAGTCTTACCCCAACCCCGGTTATCACAAATTCTTTTTTATATTCTTTTGCGAAGAAAGCTTCTTCGAACGATAAATACCTTTCTTCTTTCAGATTACTGTCTCCGATGAAGTAGATTTCAAAAAAGAATTTCTCATTAAGTTTCAAAAATTCTTCACTTGCAGTGGTTTTTAAACTACTGAAAGTTGAAAGCTTTTTAAAGTTAAAATTCGTTCCATAAGTTTGGATAGAGTTGAAAACTCCTCCTCTGTTTTTGATTCTGTTGCCATCTATGTTAGGGGAACTAGCAAAATAGTTCGGGTTTACAAGGATTCTATCTTTAGGAGTCCAAGTAAAGTGAGCACCGTTCGGATAATTAACTTTATGCTTAAACAGCATATATCTCGATGTTGGTATGTTAAGAACTTTCAATTGTGACAAATAGTCCTTATAGGTGGCTCTTCCATTTAAAACAGAAACTCCACCGGCTAATTCAGCTAGGGTTTCTTGAAAAATCTTATTTAAATATCCCTTTCCTTCTTCTAAGATTTGGCAAGAAGCATCTTCTTTATCACCAAATTTAGCAAAGTCATATTTCGGATCTATGTCAAAAATAGCTGCCAAATAAAGAAGGTTTAACTCTTCTTTCTTGAATTCTTTCTCAAATTTTAATAAAAAATATTCCGTAAGCTTGTCTATTGATGTGGATCTCTCTTCAACCAATTTAAATGATGGAAATGAAAACAAAAAATATAAAGATAAGTAAGAATAGACCTTCTCTCTTACACTTAGAGATTGTAAAGCTGCGTTTACTGCGTTATATCCTAACATTCGTTCCGGTCCGCTATTATTCTTTTATAAAGCATCAGATTCCCGATCTCTCTCGCAGGTTCTTTGCCCGAATCTTGCACGACTTCTGCATACTTCTTTCGATAAGGGGAGTCTTTACCATGTCTCTCTTCGTTGAACAGTTTATCTAGCAATTGCTCTCGGGTCTCAGGGTCGTCTAACAGCTCTAAACCACCTTCTTCAAAGGAGTTATAAAGTAGGCTGTAATTTTTTATCTTTGTGATCCGATCCTCGGGTTGGTTATCATAAGGAGGCTCATAGTCAATCTCTAAAGCCTTAGAGGTTTCTTCGATAACATATTTAGCTAAGTTATATTGTTCTCCGCTAACAACAGGATCTAACTTTATTCCTGTATCTATACCATTTATATATAACTCGCTGCTTTTGTTGACATAGAGTATCTTTCCAAAGTAAAGAAGATTGTTATTATTGATCCATAGAGCTTCACCAATGTTTTTTATATCTTTAGTTTTAAGATCTTTTGTCAATTCATAGAAGAGATCATCGGGCTTAACACTTTTTATTGTTTCAGTGTCTCCCTTGAATATCATGCTAAGTATAGCATAAAGACCACCAGGAACACCATCAAAACTGAGTCCTTGGTTGGTTTGCTCTCTCAGAATGGTATTAAGCCCTTTAAAGCTGGAAATGGGAAAGTCTACTGATTTTTGGAGAGTGTTCTTACCGAATTCATTTATGATAGATGGAAGTTCTGCTGATATCTCGAAAACATCGCCAGTTAAGTTGTTAAACTGCCTACAAAGTAGAGCAAGTCCGTCTAGTGCATCGTTTGTAATATCAGCTAAATATTCATCACCAAGGTTTTTGCTCTTGATTATTGCTTCTATACGTTCTTTGTTTTTAAGAAGCTTATCTTCCGGGCAGACTCCGACTTCATAATTCAAACTGTTAGCTTCGTCTATTATACACTTTTTAGTATTAACTAGACTTCCAATATAACTAAAGAATCTTTGTGAGCCAGTTCTGTAAGCAGTTGGGCCGGTCAACATTCCTTTCGTTAAAGAAATCGCTATGTCAACGGTGTCTGCATTTGCAGAGCCTGATAATAATTTTCGTAACTCAGTAGCGTCTAGGGTTTTCGATACCAAATCCAAATACTTCTTAAAATCACATATGTCTGTTTTACTTGGCAATAAAGCTCTAGACTTCAATTCTTTGAAAATAATATTAAAATCAACATTAGAATCCTTTAGCATCTCCATAAGAGAACAACTAAAGTGATTCACCTTATTTTCATACCCAGGATCACCAGCACCTCCACCATTGGGGTTCGGATTCCTTGAAAATGATTCACTCTTGTCTCTTGAACGAGCTAATGCATTGATTTCTTCTAGATCTAAGTCACACATGTTCATCAAATCTTTTATTGCGAAGCTAATAAGAGACTCAATAGCCGAAAGGAGAGCTTCTATTAATACTCCGATAAAGCGCTGGCGCATCTCGGCAGTAAAATCGATTAGTTGAATGTATTCCATAAATGGAATCGTTGGAGATGTGGGGATTAAGCCAACTAAAATATTCTCTTTATTATCCCAGACAGCTTTCAAGTTTCTATAAGCTGCCAATATTTTGTTTAAGTCTATTTCCCCAACACATTCCATTAAATCAGATGACACTCCAAGAGATTCTAAACGATCTCTGTG